>JAEEGK010000047.1_pt1 | contig 253026 bp, 246 predicted proteins | sample 8958771 | NCBI WGS metagenome assembly JAEEGK01 (sample SAMN16246547, study PRJNA631951) | gut metagenome | biome: gut microbiome; feature: rumen; material: SC-attached | host: Bos | place: Iran: Karaj | collected 2018-10 | reverse complement strand
AGACAGTTCCTATAATATTTGAAACATGGGCCGAGAAAGCAAAGCCTGAAAATCAGCTAGAAATGAATAATAGATACAGAAAGCTAGCTAAGGAGCAGGATGTATTACTTGCACCAATAGGTGAGGTTTGGAGTGCAGCAAGAGAAGAAGTAGAGGCCAAATATGATGCAGATTTATATTATGTGGACGGTGCTCATGCATCAGCAATAGGTGATTATCTTGTTGCTACTGTTCTTACAAAGGTAATAACAGGCAAATTACCATCTTCTGATTTTGTTAAGACATTTGATTTTAGTTTGCCAAATGATGACTGGAATTCTGTTAAAGAAAATGTGGATGAGGAAATAATGTCAGTGCCACTTGATGTGGCAGCTACAATCAGGAAATATGTTTCTGAATAAATGAAAAGGGAGAGTTTAAATGTCATACGAAAATCCTAGAAAATCCCCCCTCAGCAGGGAACTTTATAGCACACTTGTGGAGGATGGTTATTCAATTGAGTTTGCTACATTGATAACTGATAATCTAAATACTGATTTTACTGCCGGTAGGATGCTTGGATATTTGGCACATTATGACCATCTGCCAGAGGTGGAGATAGCTGATGAGATGTTAGCAATACTTTCAGATAGGAAGCAGATTATGGATAAAAAGGCTGCTGAAAGTTACAATGCTGCATGGAACAACTATAGGCAGGCAGGAATATTTGATGATATTGATGAATAGATTGATTGGACCAGCTGAGGCTGGTCTTTTTTGTTTGAGAAATATTAATGAGAAAAATGTGATATATAATTAGGATAAATGGTTAGATATATCTAACTGAATGTAGTAATATATAATTAGTTTTTTACAAGTAGAATTATGTGAGGAGAAATACATGAAAAAATTATCATCTAAACAAAAGATATTAATGGGTTGTGTATCAATGATTCTTGCCATTATCGGTGATTATTTGCTTGGATTTGGTACATTTAATGTATCCACAGCACCAGATGCGTATAGGGGAATTCAGTGGAATGTAATTGCAGATTGGAGACTTGCAGTTTCTTCTATTCTTGGATTTGTTTGTGCGCCAGTTTTTTATGTGGCAGTGGTTGAAGTACTTAAAGTAATGACTGAAAAGTATAATCTTGGGGAGTCATTTTTATTTAAGCTTTTTAAATATGCTAACTGGGCAGGAGTTTTTTATTTTGCTTTTATTCATATATGCATATGTATGTTGGTAGTAGTTTTTAATGCGGGAATGGGAGTGACAGGTGATGTAGTTAGTTCTGTTGATATGATGATTAGAGTCTTGAAGAGTATAGCAATTCCACTTTTAGCTGGATATATAATATGTGATTTAGGAGTCACTGTAGCTTGGATTGGAATGGTGCTAAAGGGGATGATTCCTGTAAAAAAGATACTTCTAATCTGTAATCCACTTATAATTGCTATCCTTGGAAATGTTGCCAATTATTTAGCAGATGGACTGGATTCGGGATTTGAATCACTTGGTTGGCTGCTTATGTATTTGGTATGTGCAGTATCATTAACCAAAGATACTAGAGAAAATTAACTGTAAAGAGAGGAAAAGTAAATGAAGACAACACAGGAATACAAGGATTTAACAATAAAAGAATTTACCAAAGCGGCAGACATTTATGAGTCAGGTGATGCGGGTATTTATGAGATATGCAAGGAAGACTATCCTTATATTGCATCTGAACTTGAAAAAGAAGAATATAAAGATTTGTTGGATTGTGGATGTGGCACCGGTCCAATGATATCTCTTTTATATGAGAAGGATTCCAGTAAAAAATATACAGGACTTGATATTACACCGAGAATGATTGAGGTGGCAAAGAATAAAAATCTAGAGGGGGTCAACTGGGTTGTGGGAGACTGTGAGAATCTTCCTTTTGAAGAAAATAGTTTTGATGCAATCATATGCTCAAATAGTTTTCATCATTATCCTAATCCAGAGAAATTTTTTAAGAGCGCTAAAAGGGTATTAAGACCTGGTGGAAGGCTGATTTTACAAGATTACACTGCTCCAAAATTCATACTCTGGATTATGAACCATACGGAGATGCCTTTGGCTAATTTAATGGGCCATGGAGATGTAGGGGCCTATTCATTAGATCAGGTTCAGCAGTTTTGCGATTTGGTTGATTTGAAGGTTGAGAAGCTTAAAAGGGAAAAGAAAATGCGTTTACATCTTGTTGCCAGGAAGAAGGTATAAAATATGATGAAATATACAGGAACGTACATAACACTATTTCCAATACTTCTACGTAAGCATCTTGCAAGGCAGTTTGGAAAAGGGGTTACGAAAAAAGCTATTAAAGGAGCAAAGCCAATTCTGGATTGTTCCTGATAAAATAACGAATCCTAGATGAAAATTATTGATGTAGTATGTTATTATATGTATGCGTATTATCAATGATAAATTAACCTCATGCAGTCTTAGATTGCATGAGGTTTTTAAAAGGAGTTTTTTATGGAAAGAAAAGAATTAGCTGTTGAATTAAAGCATAATGGTTGCAACTGCTGTCAGGCTGTACTATTAGCATTTAAGGATGAGCGTGGATATTCGGAAGAAGAATTAAAAAAGATGGGCGCATCATTTGGTGTAGGCATGGGCTGCATGGAGGCTACATGTGGAGCTCTTATTGGAGCTCAGATGATTCTTGGAATGAAGAAATATGAGGGCAAGCCAATACTTAGGGATGCTGCTACATTGGCTAAGGATTTCGCTGAGACATGCGGAGCTACAATTTGCAAGGATTTAAAAGGCGTTGAGACTGGCGTTGTGAAATGTGAATGCGACGACTGCGTAAGAAATGCAGTAGAGGTTTTATTAAGAAATTCTTAAATAATATTTTATTATAGAAAAATGCATCTCCATAGCATATAATAGTTGTACACAATATAATTAAACGCAACTATTATTGGAGGTGTAATATGTTAAAAGTAGTAGCAAGGCTCACTATCAAAAAGGACAAAATTGAAGACTTTAAGAAAGCAGCACAGGATTTGATTAAAAAGTCAAATGCTGAAGAGGCCAACATTTTCTACACACTTAATCAACGTGTAGATGATGAGCAGAAATTTGCATTTATTGAATGCTGGAGAGATTCAGATGCTCTTAAGGCACATGAGGCCACAGAACATTTTACAAAGACATTTCCTATTCTTGCAGAAATGAGTGAAGCTTCTGAACCTGTAGAAATATACAACGAGGTTGAGTATTAAAAGGGGTTTCATTATGAGCAATGTAAAGGTACGTTATTGTTCTAAGACAAAAATGGGAAATACTAGGAGAATTGCCGATGCTATCTCTGAGGGGATTGGTGTTTCAGCAGTGAGCATTATGGATGAGCCTGAAATTACAGAGTATACAGATATTCTATTTTTGGGTGGAGCTCCTTATGCAAATATAATGGCACCGGAGTTAAGAGATTATGCAGAGACTCTTAGTGCAGATAAAATTGGGAAGATAGTTCTTTTTACTACATCCAATTGGTCCCAGAGGACTGTGGCAGCACTAAAGAAAATATTTGCTTCAAAAGGAATACAGGTTGAGAATGAATATTTCTATGCCCATATGCTTAGCATAGAAAAGAAGCTTGAAGCAGCCAAGGAATTTGGCAAGAAATTTGCAGGTAATATATAGTCTTTTTTTTATTAAGTGAGGTATAGATATGATTAAAATATATGGAATGCCAACTTGTCCTTATTGTGATTATATTCATGAACAGATTAAGGGACGCGAAAAGGAATTTGAATACATCAATATTGGTGAAAACATTCGCAATATGGGTGCATTTACTAGACTTAGAGATACTAATCCTGTTTTTGATCATTGCAAAGAAATTGGTGATGTGGGAATTCCTGCATTTGTCTTCGAAGATGGTAGAGTATCAATTGATCCTGCAGATGCCGGACTGATAGAATATGGTACAGCAGATGCATGTTCAATTGAAGATCATAAGAGCGGCCGAAAAGGCTGCTAGTCTTATTTAATTAAATAATGATTGTCTAAAGCTCGCATTTTGCGGGCTTTATTTATATACTATAATTTAGTATAGATATAAGAACGTAAGGAGTAGCGTATATATTTAAGTGGGGTAAAGGGATGGTTTTGTTTATAAACGCATGTGTGCGAGCTGAGTCTCAGACGCTACAGCTTGCAAAGGCACAACTTGCGCGGATTTCAGATGATTATATTGAGATTAAGTTGGTGGATGTGACATTTCCAAAGATTGATGAGTCATTTCTAACAAAAAGGGATAGTCTTATTGCAAATAAGAAATTTGATGATGACTTATTTGCTATGGCTCGGCAGTTTGCAGCTGCGGATACCATTGTTATAGCTGCACCATATTGGGACTTGTCATTTCCAGCTATGGTGAAGCAGTACTTAGAGTTTATTAATGTAGTAGGGATTACGTTTGAGTACACAGATGATGGAATACCAAGGGGATTATGTAAGGCTAATAAGCTATATTATGTCATGACAGCTGGCGGAAATTTTGTTCCTGAAGATTTTGGATATGGATATGTTAAGACACTTTGCCAAAGTTTCTATGGTATTAAAGATGTAGAGCTTATCAGCGCTACAGGACTTGATGTATATGGGGCTGATGTGTCCCTTATTCTTAATGAAGCGGTTAATAAAATTAAATAATTATATAGTGTATTGAGGAGGTAAGTTATGAACACTTTTGTAGATGCTCTTTTGAGTGAAAAGCCAGGAAGAATCCCTGAGGAGTATGACTGGTTTAAGAAGCTGATTGGTGATTGGGACTGTGATTATTATGACGAGCTTGATGGGAAGAAACGTCATGTTAAGGGAGAGTGGATTTTTAGAAGAGTGCTAGAAGGAATAGGCATTCAGGATATTTTCATTTTTCCGTCTCGAGAGACTAGAGACAATAATCCCCAGCCTGATGGAGAATACGGAACATCTCTCAGAATTTTCAACAAAAATGATGATTGCTATGATGTTGTGTATACCTGTGAGGGGATAATGAAGAGGCTTACTTTTAGAAAAGAAGATGATAGGCTTGTGGGAAAAGTCCTTGATGAGGAAAGTACCTATTGGATTTTTTCTGACATCACAGATACTGGTTTTCATTGGGAATATGTGATGATAGATAAGGATGGAACTCGCAATTTAGTATGTGAGATTTTTGGTAAAAAATAGATTATAGATAACGGAAGGACAGATATTTCGAATAGTTTGCCTGTTATACAAAAATTTAAGCCACGGCATATGCCGTGGCTTTTCTCGAGTTTAGAACAATCTATTTAGTTTTCTGATTTTCCTGAAGCTTCATTGCACGAACCTTGAGTGGAAGTCCCCAAAGTGTGATAAATCCCTCTGCATCGTGGTGATCGTAAAGGTCGCCTGTAGTAAATGATGCAAGGCTCTCTGAGTAGAGAGAGTATGGTGAAGTAGTACCGGCTTTGATGATGTTGCCCTTGTAGAGCTTGAACTTAACTTCGCCAGTTACATACTCCTGAGTAGACTTTACAAATGCCTGAATAGCATCGCAAAGTGGTGTGAACCACTTGCCCTCGTAGCAAACCTGTGCAAGCTTTGCACCCATTTCCTTTTTCATTTCCATTGTAGCGCGGTCAAGGCAAAGCTCCTCAAGCTGAGCGTGAGCCTCCATAAGGATAGTACCGCCTGGTGTCTCGTAAACGCCACGAGATTTCATACCTACAACACGGTTCTCTACGATATCAATAATACCGATTCCGTTTCTTCCACCAATCTCGTTTAACTCTTTGATGATATCAGAAACTTTCATCTTTTTACCATTAACAGATGTAGGAACACCCTTTTCAAATGTCATTGTCACATACTCTGGCTTATCTGGTGCCTTTTCTGGTGGAGTAGTGAGCATAAGAAGGTGCTCATAATTAGGCTCCTGTGATGGATCCTCAAGCTCAAGTCCCTCATGGCTGATGTGCCAAAGGTTACGGTCACGGCTATATGACTGATCTGTTGAGAATGGAAGATCAATGCCGTGTGCCTTACAGTAATCAATCTCATCCTGACGAGACTGAAGCTTCCACTTGTCGTTACGCCATGGAGCGATAACCTTGATGTCTGGAGCAAGAGCCTTGATACCAAGCTCGAAACGAATCTGATCATTACCCTTACCAGTAGCACCGTGACAGATTGCAACAGCGCCTTCTTTTCTAGCAATCTCTACAAGCTTAGCTGCAATACCTGGACGAGCCATTGCAGTACCAAGTAAATATTTATTCTCATATACAGCACCTGCCTGAACGCAAGGTACGATGTAATTGTCGCAGAAGTCATCAACGATATCTTCTATATATAATTTAGCAGCACCAGAAGCTTTTGCTCTCTCTGAAAGACCGTCTAATTCTTCTCCCTGACCGCAATCGATACAACAACAAATTACTTCATATCCATAATTCTCCTTGAGCCATGGAATGATAGCAGTGGTATCAAGACCACCTGAATAAGCAAGTACAACTTTTTCCTGTGCCATAATATTTCTCCTTTATGTTTATATTTATTCGCTTGTTTTTGAATTATTAACACTGTACCACGTTAAAGTGGAAAATACAAGTGCAAATTTATGCATATTACAAGAATAAATATGAGGATTGTGAAAAATGTACTTGATTTATATGAATAAAGAGTGTATATTTATGCAAAAATAATTTATAAAATTTTGCTGTAATACTTTACTTTGCGAAAGTGAAGTAATAGAATATAGCTGTTCGATTAAATGAAAAGGAGACTTGCTATGATTAAGGTTGGAATTATTGGAGCTACTGGTTATGCAGGAGCGGAAATTGTTAGATTGCTTTACAGCCATCCACAGGCACAGATTGTGTGGTATGGATCTAGATCTTATGTGGATGAGAGATTTGCTTCTATATATAAGAACATGTTCACATTGGTTGAGGACAAGTGTCTTGATGACAATATTTTAGAACTTTCAAAGCAGGTTGATGTTATATTTACAGCAACTCCTCAGGGCTATTTAGCTGGCGTGCTTACAGAGGAGATTCTTTCTAATTGTAAGGTGATTGATTTATCTGCTGACTATCGTATTAAGGATGTAGAGACTTATGAGAAATGGTACGGCATCACTCACAAGAGTCCACAATTTATAGAAGAGGCTGTTTACGGACTCTGCGAGATTAACAGAGATAAGGAAGTAGGAGCAAGACTTATTGCTAATCCAGGTTGCTATACTACATGCTCTATACTTACAGCTTATCCACTTGTTAAGGCCGGACTTATTGATCCAGCTACTCTTATTATTGATGCTAAGTCGGGTACTTCAGGTGCAGGCCGTGGAGCTAAGCTTCCTAACCTTTACTGCGAGGTTAATGAGAGTATCAAGGCATACGGTGTCACAACACATCGTCACACACCTGAGATTGAGGAGCAGCTTGGATATGCATGTGGACAGAAGTTAATGCTCAACTTCACACCTCACCTTGTTCCTATGAATAGAGGAATATTGGTTACTGAATATGCAAGCCTTGTTAAAAAAGATGGCAAGCTTCCTACAAAGGAAGAGGTTATGAAGGCATATCATGATGCATATGATGATGAGTTCTTTGTTCGTGTACTTGGATATGGCGAGTGCCCAGAGACCAAATGGGTTGAGGGAAGCAATTTTGTTGATGTGAGCTGCATGATTGATGAGCGTACAGGTAGAGTTGTTATGATGGGTGCCCTTGATAATCTGGTTAAGGGTGCAGCTGGTCAGGCAGTTCAGAATATGAATATTATTTTTGGTTTAGATGAGAAAATGGGACTTGATTTTGCACCAATGTTCCCATAACAAATGAAATGTAATTTGCTGGTATTTGAAAGCTCGCTCGGAGAATAAATAATGAACTATGAAATTAGAACTATGACAATTGAAGATTATGACGAAGTATATTTACTTTGGACATCCATACATGGATTCGCAATGCGTTCTTTGGATGATTCAAAAGAGGGTGTTGCAAGATTTTTAAGTCGCAATCCAGATTTATCGGTTGTTGCTATTGCTGAAGGTAAAATAGTAGGTTCTATATTAGTTGGAAATGATGGGCGACATGGTAGTTTTTATCATGTTTGTGTTAAGGAAGAATATCGTAAACACGGTATAGGTAAGGCAATGGTTACTTCTGCAATGCATAGGTTAAAGGATGAGGGGATTAATAAAATTCAGCTCGTGGCTTTTTCGGGAAATCAGGTTGGAAATCAATTTTGGCATGCAGAAGGATGGCGTGAGCGAGAAGATTTTAATACCTATGATTTTGTTTTAAATGATGAAAATATAATCCGATTTAATAGCTAAAAATTTTTAGCAGAATGGAGAAATATATGAAGGAAATCAAAGGCGGAATTACCGCAGCAAAAGGATTCAAAGCTGCCAGCACAGCAGCTGGTATTAAATATCAGGGACGTACTGATATGGCTATGGTTTATTCTGAAGAGCCATGTGTAAGTGCAGGTACTTTTACAAGTAATGTTGTTAAGGCTGCATGTGTTCAGTGGGATATGAATATCGTAAATGCGAATAAACCTATTCAGGCAGTTGTTATCAATTCAGGAATTGCTAATGCATGTACTGGCAAGGAAGGATTTGATGCCTGTGAGGCTACTGCCAGAGGTGTAGAAAAGACACTTTCTATTCCATATGATTCTGTTGCAGTAGCATCAACTGGTGTAATTGGAATGCAGCTTCCAGTTGATAAGCTTGTAGCAGGAGTTGAGGCTATGGCGCCAAAGCTTGATGATAGCATAGAGGCTGGTACTGATGCATCAAAGGCTATTATGACAACAGACACTGTTAACAAGGAAATTGCAGTTGAGTTTGAAATTGGTGGCAAGACTGTGACACTTGGGGGAATGAGCAAGGGCTCAGGTATGATTCACCCTAATATGTGTACAATGCTTGCTTTCCTTGGAACAGATATAGATATTGAAAAAAGCCTTTTACAGGAGGCTGTCAGCGAGGTTGTAGCGGACTCATTCAATATGATTACTGTAGACGGTGATACATCTACAAATGATACTTTGATTTGCATGGCAAATGGTTTGGCTGGCAATCCAAAGATTTCATTAAAGGGAGCTGATTTTGATACATTTAAAGAGGCATTAAAATTCGTATGTACGGATTTGGCAAAGAGAATGGCAGCTGATGGAGAGGGTGCTAGCAAGCTTTTTGAAGCAAAGGTTGTTAATGCCAAGTCTGTAGCAGACGCCAAGACATTATCTAGAGCTATCGTAGGTTCTAACCTTTCTAAGGCAGCAATATTTGGCTGCGATGCCAATTTCGGAAGATTCCTTTGTGCAATGGGATATTCTGGAGCTGATTTCGACCAGAATGATGTAGAACTTTTCTTTGAAAGTGTTAATGGCAGACTTCAGGTATTTGATAAGGGCACACCTATTGTGTTTGATGAGGATGAGGCTCTTAAGATTATGAAGGCTGATGCAGTTACTGTATTTGTAGATATGCATGAGGGAGATGCAGAGGCTACAGCATGGGGCTGCGATTTGACCTACGACTACGTAAAGATTAATGCAGATTATCGTAGCTAAGTTAATTTATTAAGAGAGCAGTAACTAACAAGCTCATATATTAGTGAAGCTTACATTTAGTAAGCGGAACTAATCATATGGCTTGTTAGTGTAACTGCGGACTAGGAGGATAAAAATGGATAGTAGTATGCAGCCAATATTGGATAAGGCTCAGGTTTTAATCGAGGCTTTGCCATATATTCAGAGATTTAATCGTAAGATTATGATTGTTAAGTACGGCGGAAGCGCTATGGTTGACGAGGACTTAAAAAAGCAGGTTATTCAAGATGTTACTTTGCTTAAGCTTGTTGGATTTAAGCCTATCATCGTTCACGGCGGTGGCAAGGAAATAAGCAAGTGGGTTGAGAAAAATGGTATCAAGCCAGAGTTTATCAATGGTCTTCGCAAGACTGACGAAGCTACAATGGAAATTGCGGAGATGGTTCTCAACAAGGTAAATAAATCACTTGTTCAAAATGTGCAGGCACTTGGAGTTAATGCTGTTGGTGTTTCTGGCAAGGACGGTGGACTTTTAAAGGTAGAAAAGAAGCTTTCTGATGGTCAGGACATTGGTTTCGTTGGAGAGATTACAGAGGTTAATCCAAAGATATTAGAGGATTTACTCGAGAAGGATTTCTTACCAATCGTTTGCCCAATTGGAATGGATGACAATTTTGAGACATACAATATCAATGCAGATGATGCAGCATGTGCTATTGCTAAGGCACTTCATGCTGAGAAACTTGCATTCCTTACAGATATTGAGGGTGTATACAAGGATAAGGATGACCCAGACACTCTTATTTCTGAAATCACAGTTGATGAAGCTAAGAGCCTTATTGGAGATGGCTATATAGGCGGTGGTATGCTTCCTAAGCTTACTAATTGTATTGATGCTATTGAGGAGGGCGTTAATAGAGTTCATATCTTAGATGGACGTATCGCTCATTGTTTATTACTTGAGTTCTTTACAAACAAAGGAATTGGTACAGCAATCATTGGCAACAAGGATACGAGGTATTATGATGAATAAGAAAGAATATATCGAGAAGGCTGATAAAAATTTACTACATGTATATAATCGATTTCCTGTAATTTTTGATTACGGTAAGGGTGTTTATCTCTACGATGAGTTGGATGAAAAGTATTTGGATTTCGCCTCAGGTATTGGCGTTATGGCATTTGGCTATGGCAATGAGGATTTTGAAAATGCTTTAACAACACAGCTTAAGAGAATCACTCACACTTCAAATCTCTACTATCATGTTCCTATGATAGAGGCAGCAGAGAAGATAACAAAAGCTTCTGGCATGGATAAAGTATTCTTTACAAATTCAGGTGCCGAGGCAATAGAAGGCGCTCTTAAAACTGCTAAAAAATACGCATACACAAAAAAGGGCCCAGGTGATTATGAAGTTATCGCTATGGAAAATAGTTTCCATGGCCGTACTGTAGGTTCACTTTCTGTTACAGGTACAGAGCATTATCGTGAGCCATTTTATCCTTTGATGTCTGGCGTTGAGTTTGCAACTTTCAACGATTTTGGTAGTGTGCTAGCTAAGCTTACTGACAAGACATGCGCTATCATTATGGAGACTGTTCAGGGAGAGGGCGGTCTCTATCCAGCAGATAAGGAATTTATTCAAAAGGTAAGACAGCTTTGCGATGAAAAGGATATTTTACTTATTTTAGATGAGGTTCAGTGTGGAATGGGCCGTACAGGTAGCATGTATGCATTCCAGCAGTATGATATTAAGCCAGACGTACTTACTACTGCAAAGGCTCTTGGTAATGGTGTTCCAGTTGGAGCATTTTGTGTTACTGACAAGGTGGCGGCTAGCTCATTAGTTCCAGGAGATCACGGAACAACATATGGCGGTAACCCACTTTGCACAGCTGCTGTTGCTCAGGTATTTGACATGTTTGAAGATTACAAGATGCTTGACCATGTTAATGCTATTACTCCATATTTTGAGCAGACTCTTGATAGACTGGTTGAAAAATATGATTTCATTACTGCAAGACGTGGAATGGGATTGATGCAGGGACTTGTTCTTACAATTCCAGTAAAAGAAGTTGTTACAAAAGCCCTCTTAGAAGAGCATTTAGTTGTTTTGTCAGCAGGGGCCGATGTACTTCGATTACTTCCTCCACTTGTTATAACTGAGCAGGATATTGATGAATTTAAGGAAAAAATCGAGAGAGTCTTTGAAAAATTTGTATAAAAAAGAGGTCGCCATAAAGACGTAAAACTCTTGTAATATTTTTGATTTTTCGCTACAATGAACAGGACGATATTATATACTCCTATCTATGCACTTTAGGAGATTATGAAAAAATTTTTTAGTCTTGTTTGTTGTAGCATCTTTATTTTTACAGGGTGCGGCAAGGTATCTTATTTTCAATCCACAGATTCTAATGAAGTTATAAATGAGCAGGCCGAAGGGGGAGAGGTGGTAGTTGAAGAGAGTTCTTCATCTATCTATGTTCAGGTTGCTGGAGCGGTAGCGACTCCAGGAGTTTATGAGCTTCAGGCAGATTCTAGAGTTTATGCAGCTATTGATGCTGCCGGTGGTCTTTTAGATACAGCAGATGACAGTGATATTAATCAGGCTGCCATTTTAGAAGATGGTCAAAAGATATACATATACACTGTGGAGGAAAGAGAAGCACTTGAAATTGAAGCACCTACACAGACGGCTAATGATGGACTTATCAATATAAATACTGCCACCGTAGGCGAGCTTACTAATTTGCCAGGTATAGGAGAGGCTAAGGCATCTCAGATAGTAGCGTACAGAGATGCTAATGGGGCGTTTTCTTCTATCGATGACATTAAAAAAGTCTCAGGAATTGGTGATGGTATTTTCAATCAAATTAATTCACTAATAAAAATATAGAAAAATAGAGGGTAATTATGGCTAAAAAAGTATTGGTTGTAGACGATGAAAAGCTTATCGTAAAGGGAATTAGATTTTCTTTAGAGCAGGACGGTATGGAAGTTGATTGTGCCTATGATGGTCAGGAGGCTCTTGATCTTGCCACTGCTAATCATTATGACATGATTTTACTGGATGTTATGCTTCCAAAGCTTGACGGATTTGAAGTTTGCCAGAATATTAGAGAATTTTCTAACGTTCCAATCGTTATGCTTACTGCAAAGGGCGACGATATGGACAAAATTCTTGGACTTGAATACGGTGCTGACGACTATATTACAAAGCCATTTAACATTCTCGAGGTAAAGGCTAGAATTAAGGCGATTATGCGTCGTGCTGCTGCTGGACAGCCAGCTGCAGAAGAAAAAAAGGTTGATGAAAACACAATCGAAGATGGTGATATCATCTTAGATAAGAGAAATAGAAATGTTACTATTTTAGGTACTGAGTACAACTTGACTGCAAAAGAGTTTGAGATGATGGTTTTACTCGTTACTAATCCTAAGGTAGTATTCTCCCGAGAGGATCTTCTTAACAAGATTTGGGGCCCAGATTATCCAGGAGATGAGCGTACAGTTGATGTTCATATTCGTCGTCTTCGTGAGAAAATTGAGCCTAATCCTAAGGAGCCAAAATACGTTCGCACAAAATGGGGAGTTGGCTATTATTATCAATAAGATTTGTCTAGGGAACGAGTTTTTTAATGAAGAAGCATTTTAGTTTTTCTGCACATTTTCATAGCTTAAGATTTAAAATTGCAATAATAGTATTATTAGTAGGCATCATACCATTTATGGTGTGTGTGCCTATTTCTTTGAAAGCTTACAAGTCTGTAGCGATTCATACGGATGCCACTAATCTTATGGCGGAGGCTGTTCAATACAATAATCAGATAGTCACTAGCGGCTATGTTGCTGGTGAGGAGAATAGAGTCCTTGATACAAAACTCAAGGCAGTAGCAGACAGCAATAACGGTCGTATCTTAGTTATTAATTCCAACCTTAAAATTGTTAGAGATTCATTTTCCGTTGATATGGGTAAGACTGTCATTTGGAAAAATATTATTGACACTCTTCAGGGAAATCAGCTTTATTATTACGACGAGAACACTAAAACTATCATTGTTTCGGTGCCACTTACTAATTCTCAGGGAGAGATAGTAGGTGCTCTTGTAATGAACAAATCTACTGATTACGTTGAACAGAATATAGATATTTTTGTTTCATACATGCTTATTGGAGGCGTAATTGTCACCTTGTTTTCTATACTTGTGGCAGTATTTTGCGCTATTAGATTTTCTAGGCCAATTAAGAATATGTCTACTTCGTTGGATGGAATTATTCGTGAGTATACCAACGAACTTCCAGAGCAGAAATCATTTACAGAGCTTGAACAGGTTTCAGGAAAGTTTAATGAAGTAATAGGAAAGCTTCAGTCTATCGATGAGTCTAGACAGGAATTTGTTTCAAATGTCTCCCACGAGTTAAAGACTCCACTTACATCTATGAAAGTTCTTGCTGATTCTCTTAATGGTTCAGATAATGTGCCTATTGAGATGTATCGTGAGTTCATGGTGGATATTGGAGAGGAGATTGATCGCGAGACTAAGATAATTAATGACCTGCTGAGTCTTGTTCGAATGGATAAAAGTGGAGCCAAGCTTAATGTTTCAGCGGTTAATATTAATGAGCTGATTGAGCATATTTTAAAGAGACTTAAGCCTATTGCTGATAAGGCAGATATTGAGGTTGTTTTTGAGTCATTCAGACCTGTTGTTGCAGAGGTTGATGAAGTAAAGTTTACTCTTGTAATTACAAATCTTGTGGAAAATGCAATCAAATACAATAACCAAGGTGGATGGGTCCACATTTCTCTTAATTCTGACCATCAATTCTTCTATATTAAGGTGGAGGATAATGGTTTAGGTATTCCTGAGGAATCAGCACCACATATTTTCGAGAGATTTTACCGTGCAGACAAGTCACATTCTAGAGAAATCGGTGGAACAGGACTGGGTCTTGCTATTACTAAGAGTGCTATAGCAATGCATAATGGAGAAGTCAAAGTACGTTCAAAGCTGGGAGAGGGTTCTACCTTTGATGTACGTATACCTCTAAATTATATTGAGAAGGAGAATCAATAATGAAGAGGATAGTTTCGACAATACTTATAATTTGCATATTGTTTACCTTTGGCGCATGTGGTCACAAGGATAAGGTTAGTCAGTACAAAATTTACTACGTAAATACGGATAAAAATGGACTTACACCAGTAAATTATAAATATAAGTCTAATGAAGGTGCGCAGCGTATTTCTGAGGCTCTTAATCAGCTTGCTGAAAAGACAGATTCTGTTGATTACATGGCGACTATTCCAGCAGGAGTGGATGTAGATAGATGGGAGCTTGACGATGGAAGTCTCAGCCTTTATCTGACAGGAGATTACGAGAGTTTAGACATCTACACAGAGATACTTGTACGAGCTGCTATTGTTAAGACACTTACACTTATTGAGGGTGTGGATTCCGTTTCGCTTTTTGTAAATGATAAGCCATACACAGATGCTTCAGGAGAGATTCTTGGAGCTATGACATCTGATACATTTATAGATGATTTTGGTCAGGAGACAGATTCCCTTTTGTCTACAGACCTTACACTTTATTTTGCAAGTGCTGACGGCGTATCTTTGGTGCCTGAGACTCGGCAGGTATATTACAGCCGTAATTTGCCTCCAGAGAAACTTATAGTTGAACAACTTTTAAATGGCCCAGATTCTTCTGAGTTACTAGCTACGTTGCCTGCAGGTACAAAGATTAATTCTATTTCTGTTTCCGAAAATGGAGTATGTATTGTTAATTTGGATGCTACTTTTGAGACGGCACTTACAGATATTACAGAGAATGTTACTGTTTATTCTATAGTTAATTCCCTTACAGAAATAGATTCAATTAAGCAAGTTCAAATACTTGTTAATGCGGAGACGCCACATCTTTCTAACTTGGATGTTGATTTATCTGCACCTATTTCAAGAAATGAAGAAATAATCAATTCAGGAAATGGTAATGGTCTTTCTTCAGAAGAGGATGATACAGATTACACTTACGACTATATGGATTATAGTGAATATGTGGAAGACAATGGTACGTCTGAAGAGGAGAATGCCACTGAGAATCCAGAAGATACTAGTCCAGAAAATTAGTTAATAGTACAGATTTAAAAGGAGGAAATATGTTGCAAGGACGGAGTCTTTGTAAAATTTCCTTGCTTATAGTGATAGTGATTGCCTTAAGCGCTTATGGACCCTATGATTTTTTAGGGCTATACGGCGCTTCTGAGGCAGTTGATATGTTCTTGACTGATGGAGATAGCGTTTGTTCCACTGGTCAAATATATCGCAAGGAAATAAAAAATAATCAAACGCAATATTTCATTAAAGATGCCCAGGTTATCACAGACCGAGGGACGTTATCGGATATATCTTATACATTCAATTTCGATTCTGATTCTTTTCCTATCAAAAGCAAAATTAAATTATGTGGTACAGTTTCTAAGTTCATGGAACCGAGAAATCAAGGTGAATTTAACATTAAGGACTATTACAATTCCATTGGTGTTTGTTTTCAAATCAAGGAAGTGGAAGTGATAGATGTTAATGAGCCGGACCATTTCGATTATGATTGTTTCTACAGACTAAATAAGTCGGTTGTCAGTTTGTACAGTAGAATACTTGCGCCTAGAGATGTAGGTATTTTATCAAGTATTGTGGCAGGCAATAAATCGGAACTTGATGAGAATACACGGAGTCTTTTTCAAGGAGTAGGACTTGCCCATATACTTGCAGTTTCTGGCTTACACATATCAATTGTGTGTATGCTTTTATATAAGCTTCTTAGAAGGTTTGGTGTCGGCTTTTTGATTAGTTCTATTATTGCTGGCACAGTGGCTTTTGCATATGGCATTTTTACTGGAGGGAGTTTGTCTTCTGTTAGGGCAATAGGTATGTTTCTATTCTATCTACTGGCTCAAGTCCTTGGTGAATCCTATGATATGCTAACAGCGGCTGGGGCTATGGCAATAATACTATTAGTGACTAACCCTCTATATATTAAAAATGGTAGTTTTCTTCTTTCCTTTGGTGCTGTTCTTGGCATTTGGTACATAGCGATTCCCCTAAATAAAAGTTTTATGATGTATAGAAAAGAGCAAAAAAATAGATGGAACCTAAGATGGCATTGTCATGGGAGAATGGGAAATATTTTTTTAAAATCGATTAACAAGTCGATTGATTACATTGGAGGCACCCTTATTTTTTCATTTGGAATAAATGTGGGAATGCTTCCCCTTTTGGTAATGCTTTATCATGAGGTGCCAACATATTCGCTTATATTGAATATTCTAATTCTTCCTGTTATGCCATTATTACTTTTGCTTGGAATTTTCGGTGGAATTATGGGGATACTTGTTGGTGTGGGAGTGACTGAGATTATATTGAAACCTTGTCATTTTCTTATTATGTACATGGAAGCAATATCGGAATTCTTTTTGGGATTACCACACTCGAAGATGATTGTTGGTGCTCATGGATTTATGTTTATTGTTGTGTACTATCTTTTGGTGATACTTCTTGTTAGATATAAGAACAGAATTATTAGATATATAGGTTTAACTGGTATATATCTTATGTGGTTTATACCTTTTAATGGGGGATTTGAAATTGACTTTTTAGATGTGGGGCAAGGAGACGGAATATATGTGAACGCAGGAGACGGAATCCATTATTTTATTGATGGAGGTAGTACTTCAAAAAGTAAAGTGGGTGAGTATACCATATTACCTTTCTTAAAATACAAAGGGGTGTCTTCGATAGATTATTGGTTTTTATCCCACATGGATGAAGACCATGTGTCAGGAGTATTTGAGCTGCTGGAGCAGGATTATAAAATTGAAAATATAGTTTTATCGGCAGAGATTCCAAAGGATGACACTCTTGTGGAACTGATTGGGCTTGCGGAGGAAAAGGGCACAGAAATTTTATATATGAATAGTGGAGATGTTCTTGGCTCAAAGCATCTTAGATTTACATGTGTATATCCTAATGATAGCGCTGCAGTCCATGTTTCTAGTGATGGTGAAATAGATCTCAATGCTTTATCTTTATGCTTGCTGATGGAATATGACAGGGACGGAGATGGAGTATGTGATTACTCAGGATTTTTTGGCGGAGATATTTCTGCAGAACAGGAAACTATAATTGCTAATATGGGATTGGTAGAGGATGTTGATTTGCTTAAGGTAAGCCATCATGGTAGTCGCTTCAGTTCGGATGCTACTTTCCTAGAATCTTTATCTCCGGAAACTGCAGTAATTAGCTGCTCTAAAAGAAACAGATACGGGCATCCTTCAATTGAGGCTATTGAGAGAATCGAAGATGCGGGTGCAGAAATATTTTATACCATGAATTCAGGACAAATATCTATTTCAGATGAAGGAATATGGTCATTTATCCCATGAGAGCTATCGGCCTACTGCCTGTAAGAGAAAATGCAATATAAGTAGTAGAGGGATGTAGAGGTAGTACTGCCTAGATTAGGAAATTAATTTTAGGCAGTAGGAAATTTTTGATAGCTTACTGCCTATGGAGAAAAATGGTATATAGGCAGTAGGGAAATGAGTGATGGTTACTGCCTATAAGGAAAAATAGATTTTAAGCAGTAGCCGTTTTTGGAAAAGTTACTGCCTAAATGGAAAAAGGAAATATAAGCAGTAATGAATTTGAAAATGGCTACTGCCTGTATAGAAAAATAGTATTTAGACAGTAGCGTGGTTTGAGAATGGTACTGCTTAAACAGAAAAAAGCATAATAAGCAGTAACTAATTTAAAAAGTGATACTGCCTGTATTAATAAATTCAATCTAGGCAGTAGTTTGTAAATAAAATATAGAAGGAGTTATGAAATGAGTATTATTGAAAAGACATTAAATGAAAAGTTAGAGGATATTAATAAGCATCTAGAGATGGTTGACGTTATGCTAGGCGAATGCAGAGAGATTCCTGATTACAAAGTAAGAGTTACATCTGGAAATGGCTGTAGCCAATATTATTATAGAAATGATGCGAATGAATATATTTATATTCCATCGGCAAAGAGGGATTTTGCTAAAAGGCTTATTCAGAAGGATTATTATAATAGAGTGAAAGAGGAACTTACACAACAGAAAAGATTATTAGAAAGATTTATTTCAGGCTACAAGGTTGATGCGCTAGAAAATGTTTACAGAAAATCTTGCAAAGGCAGGAAAAATCTTTTGAAACCTATTGAATTAACAGATGAAGAATATATTGAAAAGTGGATGGAAAAACATCAGGGAATGCAAAATCCGTACAATGCAAATATGTCTATTAAGACAAAAAGAGGAGAATATGTCAGATCGAAATCTGAAAAGATATTGGCAGATTTATTTTATGAAAATGGTATTCCTTATCAGTATGAGCCGGCTTTTAGATTGATTAATGGTAAGCTTGTTTATCCTGATTTTGTTTTGCTTAATGTGAGAGAGCGAAAGACATATTATTGGGAGCATTATGGATTAGCATCAGATGAATCATATTCAAATAAAAACATAGATAAATTGTGCCTTTATGAAAATTCTGGTCTTAGAATTGGTGACAATTTGATTATTTCTCTTGAAGCAGAAGGGATTCCACTTGATATTTCTTTGATTCAAGAGAAGATTACTAATATCCTTTTGTAGATAGCGTCATCTGCCTGTTTAAGAATTGCAAATATGTCTAGGTTTTTAGGCCTTTATTAATTAGAAATGTGTATTATTAGCGGATTTAAGCTATAATACATACTAGTTGTAAAATAAGGAAATAATGGAGAATTAAAATGGCAGAAGAAAAGACAAATGTTATGCGCACTCTTGCGCAGAAGAAAATAGATTATGTTGGACTTACTTATGAGCCTGATGCATCTTTGACTGGTGAGCAGATAGCTGAAAAAATGGGTGAGGATCCAAAATGTGTCTTCAAGACTCTTGTGACACAAGGGAAATCAAAAACATATTACGTTTTCGTTGTTCCTGTAGAAAAGGAATTGGACTTAAAGAAGGCGGCAAAGGCAGTTGGAGAAAAGTCTATCGATATGTTGCCGCTGAAAGAGCTGCTTCCACTTACAGGATATGTTCATGGGGGATGTTCTCCAATAGGAATGAAAAAATTCTTTAGGACTACTTTTGACGAGAGTCTAAATCAGCTTGAAAAGGTTTACTTTTCTGGCGGTAAAGTAGGCTTTCAGGTTCAGATTGCGGTTAAAGATATAGAAAAAGTAATTAGATACCAGACAGCAGATGTATGCTGTTAACAACTTTTTTTGGAGGGAATAATGAGCAGAAAAAGAAGACAAAAAAGAACCTTTAGTATAATTCTCATTATTGTGGCACTTCTTTTGGTTATTGGTGTTGCTGCATATATTATACTTAGCAAAAAGGATAGTAACACAAGTTCAGTATCATCAGATGCTAATAATACTCAGCAGAGTGATTCAAGTACTCAGCAAAGTGGCTTAGATACTAATGCTGGCGCGGGAGATAATCAGTCTACAGAAGAGCAGGATGAAAGTGCAGGAATTACATTTGAAGAGCTTTCAAAACATAACTATTCACTTTCTTCGGGGGCTGGTGCTTGGTCAGATGATTTTAATATAGAAAAAGATGGATTTTTCCATGGACATTATCACGATATGGATATGGGTGATACTGGAGATGATTATCCTAATGGAACAATGTATATATGTGATTATGAGGGACATCTTTCAAATATACAAAAGATAGATGAATATACTTGTAAGATGGAAGTTTCGGATCTTAAAGTAACAAGTTCTGAGACTGAATATATAGAAGGTGGTGTTAGGTATATTCCTTCGGAACCTTATGCATTTTGCGATACGGAGGAGATTGAAATATATCTACCAGGGAAACCTACATCAGAGATTTCTGAGGAGTTACAGGTTTGGCTTGGCTTTGTCTACTTAGATGAAGTTCCAGAAAAGATTGAGGACATAGCATTAGTAAATGCTAGCCAAGAGCTTGGAATGACTTCCTTTGATAGGAAAGATGCTAAGGAAGAGGCTAAGGATTTTTACAATAATGCAAAAAGCAGCTATGACTATTTTAATGAAAGCCTTCAGTCTGCATTAACTACAGCAGAAATGGTTGATATATCTTCAGCTCAAGCTAATGCAGTTGATGATATACTTAACGAGATGTGGATTCTTGTTAAATATAATACAGACGAGGAAACATTTAATAAAGCCCTTGATGAGCAGAGACAGTGGCTTGCTGATAGAGACAAGCAGTTAGATGAGTTACCTAACGAAGGTTCCCTTGCGCCTGTGGATCGCAATGGTCTTTATGCTGAGTTGACCCTTGAAAGATGCGAAGAGCTTTTAAACTATTTTGATTAGTAACAGTAGAGTCTTGTTAAACTTCAAAAATTATGATAAGATAACGGACGAAAAGCGATGACAGAAACAGTAGTATATGAGGAAGCTAAGAGAGAGGGCGCCTAGGCTGGAAGCGTCTAGTGGATACATATATGAACACCATTCTCGAGCTGAACGTAGAAGCATATTATGTGCGAAGCGTCTCCGGGTAGTTCCGTTAAAGACAAAATGAGTGAAACACTAAGGTGGAACCGTGCTATTAGAATTTATGCACCCTTAGGAAAGGCCTATGTAATGGCGCTTCCTAGGGTGCTTTTTTATTATTAGTAGCACCCTTAGTACAAGTAATAACTTTATTCATTCATTAGAAAAAGGAGAAAATCATGGTTAATTTCAAAGAAGATGAGGCACTTAACACTCTCAATCATTCATGTGCGCATATGATGGCACAGGCTGTTAAGCATCTTTATCCAAATGCTAAATTCTGGGTCGGTCCAGTAGTAGAAGAGGGATTCTATTATGATATGGATCTTGGCGATGTTATGCTTACTGATGAGGATATCGCTAAAATCGAAAAAGAGATGAAGAAGGTAGCTAAATCAGGTTGCAAGATTTATCGTAGAGAGATTTCAAAGGCTGAGGCTCTTGAGATGTTCAAGGATGACCCATATAAAATTGACTTAATTAATAATATGGATGAGAATACTCAGACTATCTCATGCTATGACCAGGGTGATTTCACAGATCTTTGCCGTGGACCACACGTAGACAATGTTAAGCTTTGCCGTTACTTCAAGCTTATTAAGCACTCTGGTGCATACTGGAAGGGCGATGCTGAGAATCAGGTTCTTAACCGTGTGTACGGCGTTTGCTTCCCAACACAGGAGCAGCTTGATGAGCATCTTGCACTTCTTGAGGAGGCTAAGGAGCGCGACCATCGTAAGATTGGTAAGGATATGCAGCTTTTCATGGCTGATGACTTAATTGGTCGTGGACTTCCAATGTACCTTCCTAATGGTTATACAATTTGGACAGAGCTTGAGAACTACATCCGTAACAAGGAGCGCAAGCTTGGTTACTTACATGTAATGACACCTTGTGTTGGTACAGTTCAGCTTTACCAGACATCTGGTCACTGGGATCACTACAAGGAGAATATGTTCCCAGCTATGGAAGTTGAGGGAGAGAATTTCGTTCTTCGTCCTATGAACTGCCCACACCACATGAGAATATTTGCAAATAGACCACATTCTTACAAGGAGCTTCCTATTCGTATAGCTGAAATCGCTCACGATTTCCGTTTTGAGTCTTCAGGAACACTTAAGGGTATTGAAAGAGGTCGTCATTTCTGCCAGAACGATTCACATATCTTCTGTACACAGGATCAGATTAAGTCTGAGGTTAAGAGCGTATGTGACCTTATCTTCAGCACATATGAGGATTTCGGTATCACAGATTATAGATGTGTTCTTTCACTTAGAGATCCAGCTGATACTAAGAAGTATCATCAGGATGATGCTATGTGGAACACAGCTGAGCAGGCTCTTCGTGAGACACTTACTGAGATTGGTATTGAGTTTACAGAGGAGATTGGTGAGGCTGCATTCTACGGACCAAAGCTTGATGTTAATGTTAAGCCAGCTATTGGTAACGAGATTACACTTTCTACATGTCAGCTTGATTTCTGCTTACCTGCAAAGTTTGACCTTACATACACAGACGCAGATAGCAACAAGCAGACACCGGTTGTTATCCATAGAGCTATTCTTGGTTCACTTGATAGATTTATGGCATACATTCTTGAGGAGACAAAGGGAAATCTTCCTCTTTGGCTTGCACCAACACAGGTTAAGGTACTTCCTGTAAAGAATGATGATGAAGAACTTAATGCATACTCACAGAAGCTTGTTGATGCTTTAAATGATGCAGATGTAAGAGTTGAGTTTGATACACGTTCAGAGAAGCTTGGTTACAAGATGCGTGAGGCTCAGATTCAAAAGGTTCCTTATCTTGCGGTTCTTGGTAAGAATGAGGAGGCTGATGGCACTGTTTCATACAGACTTCACGGTGAGCAAGGAACTACAACAGTTAAGTTTGATGAGTTCGTTGAGCTTATTGTTAATGAAATCAAGACTAAGGGTCGTAAATAATAGGAGCACATATGGCAGAAGCAGTTGTTGTACTTAAAAAGGGTGAAGGTAGAACAATTAAAGCTGGTGGGGCTTGGATTTTTGACAACGAGATTGATACCATAACCGGTTCTTTTGAAAATGGTGATATTGTTATAGTCCATGATTTTGATGGTTATATGATGGGACGCGGCTTTATTAACACCAATTCAAAGATTAGAGTTCGCATGCTTACCCGAGACAAGGAGCAACAAATCGATGATGAGTTTATTCGTATGCGAGTGAAAAACGCATGGGAATATCGTAAAAGCGTATTGCTTCCAGTTGATTTAAATTGTTGTCGTGTTATCTTTGGCGAGGCCGATTTTTTACCAGGTCTTGTTATTGATAAATATGATGATGTGCTTGTGGTTGAGTCACTGGCTCTTGGTATTGATAAGTTTAAGATTCAAATTGTTGAATATTTAAAAGAGCTTCTTTTGGCTGATGGATTTACTGTTCGCGGCGTATATGAGCGAAGCGATGCAGCTGTCAGAAAAAAAGAAGGGCTGGCACCTTACAAGGGATTCATTGGTGAAGAGTTTGATACTAATGTTGAGATAGTAGAGAACGGTGTTCACTATATGGTGGATGTTGTAAATGGTCAAAAGACAGGATTTTTCTTGGACCAGAAGTACAATCGTCTAGCTATACAGCGATTATGTAAGGATAAGCGAGTTTTAGATTGTTTTACCCATATGGGTACATTTGCATTAAATGCAGGTATTGCTGGAGCAGCAGAGGTTACAGGCCTTGATATCTCTGATTTTGCTGTAAAGCAGGCTACTGACAATGCCAAACTTAATGGTCTGGATGAAAGAGTTAAATTCAGACAGGCCAATGTTTTGGATGAACTTCCAAAACTAAACGAAGTGGGAGAGAGATATGATGTGGTAATTCTTGACCCTCCTGCATTTACAAAGTCTAGAGAGGCTACAAAAAATGCCATGAAGGGGTATCGTGAGATTAACATGAAGGGAATGAAGCTGGTAAAAGATGGCGGATACCTTGCTACATGCTCATGTTCTCACTTTATGACACAGGAGCTTTTCGTTAAAGTTATAGGTCAAGCTGCAAAGGCAGCCCATAAGAGACTGCGTCAGGTTGAGTTTAGAACTCAGGCGCCAGATCATCCAATACTTTGGGCAGCTGATGAAAGCTATTATTTAAAATTCTTAGTTTTCCAAGTGGTTGACGAGAAATAGAACTGTTAATTTTATAAGATTCATAATATTAACCGCCTGCATTTATAGAAATTCAGGCGGTTTTATTGTTATAATACGAGCATGAGTAATAAGATTTGTAAAGGTTTATTATTATCAAACATTAAAAAGGATTACACTTTATCTATTGTTGCTAAACTTAATGGTAAAAAGGTAGATTTACCACTTGAGTATGCAGAACTAACAGATGAAGAGTATGAAGAATTGACTGAGAAGTATGGTCAGGAGATTTTGCCTCTTGAGCCTATAGTAAGTCAGTGGGAAAAGAAGCTTCTTGAGATTTCTTTTAAAGGTCATGAGGCTGTTCTTGAGCTTTTTGTGGTTACCAATGTACAAGTATTTCAGTGGGTTGCTGTGAAGGTTTTCAGAGTAAAGCTATCAACTGGCAGATATATTAATATGATTACATCTAGTCTGTTATATGGAAAGAAGTATAACCGAAGACGCGGTGTAAGAATTAATATTGATACGGTAATGAATCTAGAACAGGAAGGGGAGACCTTCCATGTTATAGTTAAGGATTTATCTTACTGTGGAGTTGGATTCTTTGAATTAGGCGAAGGAATGGTAAAAAAAGGTGTGCCATTTATATTACATCTAACAGAGCCTGGTGAAGAAGGCGAAGAAAAGCTTGTTTGTAAGTTAGTTGGAAAAATATTACATCAGAGAAATGATGCAGGTGGTATATTTAGTGGATGCATTTTATCTGCTAAGCATGCAGCTTTTCTCCAGAGATATATTGCCATGAAACAGCTAGAGCAGATTAGTGGAAGAAAGCAAGACTTCGGAATCTCATATAATGTCATCGGTGAAGACTGGAAGAGGGATAGAGCAGAAAGACTCAATGCTTCTAAAAATATTAAGTGACGGTATAGCTGATTAATTGAATAAGTCACATATATTACTTTTGTATTCATTGATTGAATTTGATTTGCGGATTTTCTTTATGGTCTTCGTATCATTTGGAAAATTTCTCTCCCAATATGCTATAAATTCCTTCATTCGATGAAGGACAGGCTTTTCTCCGGAAAGAAGGTCAGTATATTGGATGAGTAAATCATCATGAAATGATTTAAAGATCTTAAGGTCTAGAGGAGTTTCTTCTAGGCCTTTTTTGTATGCCAAAACAAGACCTGGATTAGCTAGAAGTCCGCGGCCTATCATGATTGCATCTATAGATGGGTATTTGGCAAATGTATTATTAATATCTGATACAGTAACTATATCTCCATTGAAAACAAGTGGTGCTTTAGAGTGAGAGATTGCGTAATCAAAAAATTCTGGCTTTAGAGGCTCTCTGTAGAAATCCTTTTGAATACGAGGATGTATAGTTAACTCTGATATAGGATATTTGTTATATATGTCTAGAATCTCGTAGAATTCCTCTGGTTCTAGCTTGCCTAAACGGGTCTTAATGGAAATATTAGGAGTAGTACAACCTTTTTTACTACAAGCTGATTCTAGGCCCTCAAATACCTTATAAAGCATATTATCAAGCATCTCAGGGTAGAAGAGCAGACCGGAGCCCTTTTTCTTAGCAACAACTGTACCTGATGGGCATCCAAGATTGAAATTGATTTCTCTATATCCTAGAGCTGCTATTTCTGAGACAGCCCACAAAAAATGCTCAGCATCATTTGTTAAAAGCTGAGGGACAGTGGTTTCTATATTATTTTTTTCAGAATCAATCTGATTGAACTCTCTTGTAGTGAACTTGTAAGTGGAGTTAGGAGATAGGAAAGGAGTGAAGTATTTGTCCACGCCTCCGTAGTATTTTTCAAAGGTGTTTCTGAAAATGCTATCTGTAACGCCCTCAAGAGGAGCAAAGTATATTTTCTGTTTCATAAAATATCTCCGATAAGTGGTGGGATAAGCAAAGCTTACAATAAAAAACTCCAAGGTTGACGGGACCTTGGAGTAAGTATTTTAAATATTATTAAGCAAGTGTGTTAACAAGCTTTGTAAGACGAGATACCTTACGGCTTACAGTGTTGTCATGATAAACACCCTTTGAACCAGCCATCTCGATAACCTTGATAGCAGCCTTAAGCTCAGACTCAGCAAGTGCCTTATCCTTAGCTTCTACAGCAGCCTCAACACGCTTAACGTATGTCTTAACCTCAGATCTGATAGCCTTATTTCTCTCTGTCTTAACAGCTGTAACTAATACACGCTTCTTTGCAGACTTGATATTTGCCATGTGTTGCTACACCTCCAATTTTTATGAATTAAATAATTTACAATAAATTGCGCTGTAGCCGGACACGGACAGTTCAACGCATACTCGAATATAATAGATAATTAAGTGGGGTTTGTCAATAGATATAATATATTTTATTGAAGAAATCCTCAATTTATAAGAATGCAACCACTGGTTGACAAATTGAAAAGTTAAGTTTCTAGTGGACAGCAGGGTTATTTTATATGATAATCGTCGCAAAGACAAATACTTTGCAAAAATCTTTATTATAGAAAGGTGCAATATGAATTTATCAGAAAAGATTATCGATGAAAGAAAAAAGAAGGGTTGGTCTCAAGAAGAACTGGCAGATAAACTTGATGTATCAAGACAATCTGTTTCAAAATGGGAAGGCGGTCTGAGCACACCTGAAGTTGAGAAAATTGTAAAGATGGCGGAGTTATTTGGCGTTTCTACTGATTACTTATTAAATTATAAGGTTGAAAAAGAAACCGAGAATAATTTGTATGAGCAAAAACCATTACGAGTAGTTTCATTAAATGAAGCTACTGAGTTCTTAAGCGTTAGGGCAGAGGTATTGAAGAAGATTGCGCTAGCGTGCGCTATTTGTGTAACAAGCCCTATAATACCTCTTATTCTTATTGGCAGTTCATATTTCAAGGCATTAGACCTACCTTTAGGAGGGGCGGTGGCTATCGCATTTTTATTTTTACTCATCCATGTTTCTTTTGCGGTTGTGATTTTTATTCGTCAGGGATTCAAATTAGAAAAATATCATTATTTATTAAAAGAAAAATTTGTTCTTGGTGAAGGCGTAGAAAAAATGGTTAAAGAAAAGCTGGCTCAGATGAGAAATGGTGGTATTGCTGCTTTATGTGCAGGAATTGTGCTTTGCATTCTCGGGGCGATGCCTATAGTAATAGGTGCCCTTATGGAGGTGAGTAATTTTACATTAGTATGCCTTACTGCAGCATTGCTATTTGTAGTATCTATTGCAATTTATCTTTTAGCTGGAATTTGTGGTGGATGTGTTTCTTATAGAGCGTTTTTACATAATAAGAATAAGTAGAGGAGAATGATATGTTCATTTTTATGATAATGACTAGTATTTCAGTGTTAGCATTGAGGATATATTTTGTTAAAAAAATAATAGGAGGGATTCTAAATATAATTAGCGCCCTCCTGTAGATTTATTTGTCCAACAAAAATTGAGAAAGTACTTGATTGCTGACGTCTATTCCAATATCGGTGAGGAATAGGCGTCCTTCTTTTGCATCCATAAAGCCCTGATTCTTAAGGGCGTTGATGATTGGTCCATAAATTGCCTCAATATCGATTCCAAACATCTGGTAGAAATTTGACCTTGTAACACCTTCAATTTTACGAAGACCAAGGAACATAAACTCCTCCATGGCATCTTTCTTAGAAAGGACTTCTTCTGAGGCATAGTAAGGAGAGGTGTGTTCAGATGGGACATTTTTGCCTGCGGCTATTGCTTCTGATATTTCACAGTACTTATAAATGTCACGAATGTTGTCGGTTCTGACATTATCAAATAAAGAGGCAGAACCAAGGCCAAGGCCTAAGTATGGAACACGGTCCCAATAACCTACGTTGTGGCGGCAGATCTTACCATTTCGGGCATAATTGGAAATCTCATAGCGCTTGTAGCCCTTATTCTCCAAATATTCCATTGTAAATTTATAAAGGCGATAAGATTCTTCGTCGGTAGGAAGCTCCTCAGTAGGCATGCCAGCCTGTTGTTTAACTGCATCAAATTTGTACTTATCGTAGAAAGGGGTACCCTTTTCAATGATAAGAGAGTATGCAGAAATATGCTCAGGACGAAGCATAGTTACTGAGCTAAGAGTCTTTTCTAGCTTTTCTATGGTTTGATGTGGAAGGCCTGTCATAATGTCCACATTTACATTGTCAAAGCCAGCCTTTCTAACCAAGTCAAAGGTGTGTAAAAAGCGATTGTAATCGTGAATACGGCCTAGTTCCTTAAGCTCATCATCATTGGCAGACTGAAGGCCAATGCTAAGTCGATTAATGCCGATAGAACGATATACATTAAGCTTTTCAGATGAGAGTGTACCTGGGTTGCATTCAACGGAAATCTCAGCAAGAGGATCGATTTTAAAAGAATGCTTAACGGTAGTGATGATTGCATCCATCAAATCCTCGGAAAGCCATGATGGTGTACCGCCACCGATATAAATGGTAGAAACAATACAACCAGGATGTTTAGCTGAAACATATTTTATTTCATTACAAAGAGCAGCGACATAACGTCGCTGCATTTTTTCATCAAAGACTCCAGAAAGGAAGTCGCAATATAAACATTTTTTCACACAAAAAGGTATATGAATATACAGTTCGATAGGAGTCATATTAGTCCTCATCTAATTTAAGAACGCTCATGAAGGCTGCCTGTGGAATCTCTACATTGCCAACCTGACGCATTCGTTTTTTACCTTCTTTTTGCTTTTCAAGAAGCTTTTTCTTTCGAGAAATATCACCACCGTAGCACTTGGCAAGAACGTCCTTGCGCATAGCCTTAACTGTTTCACGGGCGATAACCTTTGAACCAACAGCAGCCTGAATAGGAATCTCAAACAAGTGACGTGGAATTTCATCCTTGAGCTTCTCACACATTTTACGACCACGCTCATAAGCTGTGCCAGAGAATACAATAAATGAAAGGGCATCCACTTCTTCTTTATTGATAAGAATATCAAGCTTAACAAGCTCTGACTTCATGTAACCCTTCATCTCATAGTCAAATGATGCGTATCCGCGGGAACGGCTCTTAAGAGCATCAAAGAAATCGTAAATGATTTCGTTAAGTGGAAGAGTGTATTTAATAAGAGCTCGTGTCTCTTCAATATATTCCATGCTGATGTACTGACCGCGACGCTCCTGGCATAAATCCATGATTGCGCCGATGAAATCAGAAGTAACCATGATTTCAGCCTCAACAATAGGCTCTTCCATGTAGTCGATTTCAGATGGATCTGGCAGATTGCTAGGATTTGTAAGCTCGATCATTGTACCATCAGTTTTATGAACACGATAGACTACCGATGGAGCTGTAGTAACAAGGTCAAGATTGTACTCACGCTCAAGTCTCTCCTGAATAATCTCTAAATGTAAAAGTCCAAGGAATCCACATCTAAAACCAAAACCAAGAGCAACAGATGTCTCTGGCTCAAACTGAAGAGCTGCATCGTTGAGCTGAAGCTTCTCTAAAGCATCTCTTAAATCAGGGTATTTAGCACCATCTGCTGGATATAAACCACAGTAAACCATAGGATTAACTTTTTTGTAACCAGGAAGTGGCTCTGGAGCTGGCTTATTAACGTGAGTGATAGTATCACCTACACGTGTATCTCTAACATTTTTGATGGAAGCAGTCATGTAACCAACCATTCCAGCTGGAAGTTCGTCGCAAGGAATAAACTGGCCTGCGCCAAAATAACCGACCTCTACTACATCAAACTCAGCGCCTGTTGCCATCATGCGGACCTTGTCGCCTACCTTGAGAGTACCTTCCTTTACTCGACAGAATACTATAACGCCCCTGTATGGGTCATATAAAGAGTCGAAGATAAGTGCTTGAAGAGGTGCATTTACATCGCCCTTTGGAGCAGGAAGCTGATTGACAATTGCCTCTAAAACATCATGGATATTAAGACCTGTTTTAGCGGAAATCTGTGGAGCATCCTGAGCCTCAAGTCCGATAACATCCTCGATTTCTTCAATGACGCGCTGTGGGTCAGCGGAAGGTAAATCGATTTTGTTGATTACAGGAATAACATCAAGGTCATGATCGAGAGCCAAATAAACATTGGCAAGAGTCTGTGCCTCGATTCCCTGTGCTGCATCAACAACAAGAATAGCCCCATCGCATGCTGCAAGGGAGCGAGAAACTTCATAATTAAAATCTACATGTCCTGGAGTGTCGATAAGATTGAAGATGTACTCCTGACCGTCATCAGCCTTGTATATAATACGAACGGCCTGGGACTTGATAGTGATTCCACGCTCACGCTCAAGATCCATATTATCAAGAACCTGCGCCTGCATCTCACGATCTGTCAAAGTTCCTGTCATCTGTATAATACGATCAGCAAGAGTAGATTTACCGTGATCGATATGTGCTACAATACAAAAATTTCTTATTTTACTCTGATCCATAAATTACCTCTATAAAAAATACTGAATTTATCTTACCAAAGGATTAGAAAAATAACAATTTTAAAATGATATTCTCAAGTAAGATGGGCACAACAAGAATTGAAAAGCGGATAGCAAGAATTCAATAGCGAATATATTCCAGAATTGTTACATTCAACTCTGGACGTGCAATAAGTACGAAATAAATTGTTGGAGGTTATGGAATAATGAAAAAGAGATTATCGCACATTATGTGTGCAGGGCTGGCAATATGTATGATTTTTACATTAGCTGCGCCAATTACAGTACGCGCTGAGAAAAATTACGATGCTTACAGTACTACAGAAGCTGAGGATGCACATTATCTATATGATTGTCAGGTGAAAACAGAGGATGACACAACTTATCTTGCCATGAAGCCGAATGACACATTTTCTGATTACTATTGCCTTGATAGAGGGTATAAGAGCTTTGAACTCACCTATAGAGCAAAAACTCCTACATCTTTAACAGCTCGCATCTATCGTGAAGGAGGCCCTAGCTTCATGTATATCCTCCTTGAGCCTACTGATGGCAAATTTGTAACAAAGACATATGAAATTAAATATCCAAGAGATAGATATTACTATGACCTTACTTTTTCATGTGGTAGAGCTGACTTAGAAATTGATTCCTATAGATTTATTGCTTCAGATGAAGAGAATGTGGAAGAGAATGTAGAGGAAACAGAAGATACTCCAGTAAGTCAGGCTGTCTCAGAAGAAAAGGGCAACACTATCAAATGCGATGTGAATAAGTGGAGCAATGGCGGTTCTGCAAGTGTTGTTATTACTAATGAATCTAATAATACATCAGAAGGCTGGAAGGTTAAGGTTAAAAAAGGTGACTTTAAAATAGACTGTTTCTGGAGTGCAAACATGGTAGAGGAAGATGACTATTATATCTTTACACCATGTGATTGGAATAAATCTATTTGCCCAGGAGATTCAGTTCAGTTTGGATTTAATATCAGTGGCAACTTTGGCGATTCCATAGATTACACATTAGAATAAATAAAAAAACGCGTAGGACACTTGCCTACGCGTTTTTTAGTATTCTATCTAACGTTTTTTCTCTGGATACATATCGTAGAATATTTTTTTATCTTTGTACATTCTTTCGTCTGCATATCGCATTGCCTTTCTTAGGCTGCCACCTTTTTCGTCGTGATAGTATCCTATAGCAAAATAAATCCACTCTGGGTTACTGCCTTTTTCTCTAAGAGTTTTTACCTTGACTTCGAATTCGGCTTCAGTTCCAGTGGTAGATATGATTGCAAATTCATCACCTCCGGCTCGATAAATTTGATCGCCTTTAAAAATCTCTGTAAGTAAGGTGGCTGCTTCCCTAATTAATTTATCGCCAGTACTATGTCCTCTATTATCATTGATTATTTTAAGTCCATTTAAATCACAGAAAGCCACTGTAAAAGGCTGTGGATTAAGCTTTAACTTCAATGACAATTCATCAACATTAACATTCATACAATTTCTATTTAAAACGCCAGTAAGCATATCTACATTGCTTAAATATTCTAGCTTATCCATGAAAATATGGTTCGCAATTTCACCTGTAAGGAAAAATGATACCAGCTCTATTATTTCCTTTATTTTAAGAATGTTAGCTACGGCAAAGTTTGTTAAGTATAAATAGCCTATGATTTCTCCTTGATGAACAAATGGAACCAAGGCAAGGGTTCGGACATCGTTTTCCTTTAAATTTTCCACCCATTCAGGGGCTTTCTTTCCAATAACTTCCATATCATTGTTATCTTTAATTAAGATACTATTTGTTTCGGAAAGCACTTTTTCCCAAGAAGATATAATTCTAAATGGCAATTCTTTAAATATTTCTTTAATAGTATAAGTTGCATCAGGTGCCATGGATTCACTTATGATTTCAAATTTCTTTTGTTCTCTGTCTACAGACATAATGCAGGCCGCAAATGAATTTGAATATTTTCTCAAATCCTTGGTTACTACATTCATACTAGCGTAAAAATCTGTTTCGTTACGCAACTCAAGACAAGTTTTTAAAACAAAACTTGAAATTTCAGGGGAAACACCTGCAAACTTTCTGGAATCCATTTCTTTGTTTAGTGTATACATAAATAAGCAATAGGCTACATTTTCTGGATGATGGCAGTTTACTGGAAGTAAAATGTCTTCGGTCCAAAAGCCATACATTTTTCTTGTGTCTACATAGGTGTGAATGGATTCGCCTTTCCATGCTGCTCTAAAACAAATTTCCTCAAAATTAGGTTCTTTAGGTACTGTTAATGTATATGGTTGTCCCTCAATCATTTCGTGAAAATTATCGTAGGAATAATCTGATTTTGAATTATCAACAAGGAATAGTTTAAAGGAGTTTTTTTTGAAAACTTCGTTAATGGCGAAAAAGCGTATTTCACCACAGGTACCATCTGGAGTTTTTTCAACTGATAAAATGGTACCGGGTAGAGTAAATGTATTCACAAATGTTTTTAATTGCTGATAAGTATTGTTATCCATATATTTTCCTCAACATTAGCTCATACTATAGAAGAATTTTAATAAAAAAATGTGCCTTTATTGTGAAATGGGTAAATGAAAAAATCCTTTTATATTAAAGAAATAAAGGATTTATAAAAAAAGTCTAAAGTCGGTTGACAAACCTTTTATGTAGGTGTAAATTAACATCAGAAAATGATTAGCACTCCATTGAGATGAGTGCTAACAAGAAAAGTATTTAAATTATTGATTACTAATTTCTTCTTGAAGTGAGGTGAATGTATGGCTGATACAGAGCTTGATGAGAGAAAAGTTAAGATTTTAAATGCAATTATCAAAAACTATCTGGAGACGGGTGAGCCGGTTGGTTCCCGTACCATTTCAAAATATACTGATTTGAATCTCAGTTCGGCTACTATTAGAAATGAGATGTCGGATTTAGAGGATTTAGGTTATATAGTTCAGCCTCATACTTCCGCAGGTCGTATTCCTTCTGACAAGGGCTACAGATTCTATGTTAACAATCTGATTGCTTCAAAAGATAAGGAAGTTTCAGATATGAAGGAATGGATGATAGAGCGAGAGGAGAAAATGGAGACACTCCTTAAGAATGTGGCAAAGGTACTAGCTACAAACACTCAGTATGCTACATTGGTTTCAGCTCCATCAGTTATTTCAAATAGATTAAAGTTTATCCAGCTTTCAGCTGTTGATGAGAATCAATTGCTTTCAGTAGTTGTCATGGATGGCAACATAGTTAAGAACAAAATCATTAATGTGGACAAGCCACTTGATAATGAGACATTACTTAAGCTTAATATGCTTTTAAATACTAATCTAAATGGACTTTCTATTGACCAGATTAATTTGGCAGTTATTTCTAAGCTTAAGGAGCAGGCTGGTATTCACGATGAGATTATCTCTCAGGTTCTTGATACAGTAGCTGAGACAATTACTCAGGATGAGGATTTGCAGGTATATACTTCAGGTGCTACCAATATTTTTAAGTACCCTGAGTTATCTGATTCTAAGAAGGCATCAGAACTTCTTGATGCATTTGAAGAAAAACAGTCTTTGATTGAGCTTCTCACTGACAAGTCATCTGATGAGGAGACAGGTATCCAAGTATACATCGGTGATGAGAGCCCAATTTCCACTATGAAGGACTGCTCGATTGTTACAGCAACATATGAGCTTGGTGATGGTGTTAAGGGTACTATTGGTATCGTAGGACCTAAGCGAATGGATTATGAGAATGTTGTTGATAATATAAAGAGCCTTAAGGGACAGCTTGATAAGCTCCTAAAAAAAGAAGGCAAAGATACATGATAGATATAAGGAGAGATAATAGTGGCAGAGAATAAAGAAAAAATGGAAGAGTTCTCTACAGAAGAAGCAGTTAAAGAAGCTGTGGAAAATGCTGAAGAGATGACCGAAGAAGCCGCTCCTGAAGCAGAGGCACAAGAAGCCGAAGCTAAGGACGATAAGGATTCAAAAAAAGGCTTAAAGAAAAAAGAAAAGAAAAAAGATAAGAGAGACGAGCAGATTGAGCAGCTTAATGACAAGGTAATGCGTCAGATGGCTGAGTTTGAAAATTTCAGACGTAGAACTGAAATTGAGAAGTCTCAGATGTTTGCAACAGGTGCTAAGAGCATCGTAGAAAAGATTCTCCCTGTAGTAGACAATTTCGAAAGAGGTCTTGCTACAGTTGAGGAAGGAGCAGATCCATTTGCAGATGGAATGCTTATGATATACAAGCAATTACTTACAACACTTGATGAGGTTGGCGTTAAGCCAATCGAGGCTGTAGGTCAGGAATTCAATCCAGACTTCCACAATGCAGTAATGCACGTTGAGGATGAGGAAGTTGGCGAGAACATCGTAGTGGAGGAATTCCAGAAGGGTTACATGTATAACGACACTGTAGTCCGTCATTCAATGGTTAAGGTTGCGAACTAAAATGACTTTATAAGTCGAGCAAATCGACAATCAAATTAAGAAAGACTTAATTAGTAAGATTTATTAAGTAGGAGGATATAAATCATGGGAAAGATTATTGGTATCGATTTAGGAACAACTAACAGCTGCGTTGCTGTTATGGAAGGTGGTAAGCCAACTGTTATCGCAAATACAGAGGGCGCTAGAACAACACCATCTATCGTTGCATTTACAAAGACAGGTGAGAGACTTGTTGGTGAGCCTGCAAAGCGTCAGGCAGTTACAAACGCTGAGAAGACAATTTCTTCTATCAAGAGAGATATGGGTACAGACAATGGCCGTATCATCGATGATAAGAAGTACAGCCCACAGCAGATTTCAGCTATGATTCTTCAGAAGCTTAAGAGCGATGCTGAGAGCTACTTAAATGAAAAGGTTACAGAGGCTGTTATTACAGTTCCTGCTTACTTTAACGATGCTCAGCGTCAGGCTACAAAGGACGCTGGTAAGATCGCAGGTCTTGATGTAAAGCGTATCATCAACGAGCCTACAGCAGCTGCACTTGCTTATGGTCTTGATAACGAGCAGGAGCAGAAGATTATGGTATATGACCTTGGTGGTGGTACATTTGATGTATCTATCATTGAGATTGGTGATGGAGTTATCGAAGTTCTTGCTACAGCTGGTAACAACAGACTTGGTGGTGATGATTTCGATCAGAAGATTACAGATTGGATGCTTGCTGAGTTTAAGGCAGCTGAGGGAGTAGATCTTTCAACAGATAAGATGGCTCTTCAGAGACTTAAGGAAGCAGCTGAGAAGGCTAAGAAGGAGCTTTCATCTGCTACAACTACAAACATCAACCTTCCATTCATCACAGCTACAGCTGAGGGTCCAAAGCACTTTGATATGAACCTTACACGTGCTAAGTTTGATGAGTTAACACACGATTTAGTAGAGGCTACAGCAGGTCCTGTTAACCAGGCACTTAAGGATGCAGGTCTTAACGCTTCAGAGCTTTCAAAGGTACTTCTTGTTGGTGGTTCTACAAGAATCCCAGCAGTTCAGGATAAGGTAAAGGCTCTTACAGGTCACGAGCCAAGCAAGACTCTTAACCCAGATGAGTGTGTAGCTATCGGTGCTTCTATCCAGGGTGGTAAGCTCGCTGGCGATGCTGGTGCAGGCGATATCCTTCTTCTTGATGTAACACCACTTTCACTTTCAATCGAGACAATGGGTGGTATTGCAACTCGTCTTATCGAGAGAAATACAACAATTCCTACAAAGAAGAGCCAGGTATTCTCTACAGCAGCTGATAACCAGACAGCAGTTGATATCAACGTAGTTCAGGGTGAGAGACAGTTCGCTAAGGACAACAAGTCACTTGGACAGTTCAGACTCGATGGTATCCCACCAGCAATGAGAGGTGTACCACAGATCGAGGTTACATTTGATATTGATGCAAACGGTATTGTAAACGTATCTGCTAAGGATCTTGGAACAGGTAAGGAGCAGCACATCACAATTACAGCTGGTTCTAACATGTCTGATGATGATATCGAGAAGGCTGTTAAGGAAGCAGCTGAATTCGAGGCACAGGATAAGAAGCGTAAAGAGGCTGTAGATACAAGAAACGACCTTGAGAGCTTCGTATTCCAGACAAAGAAGGCTCTTGATGAAGTAGGCGACAAGATTGATGCAGCTGACAAGTCAGCAGTTGATGCTGATATCGAGGCAGCTCAGAAGCTTCTTGATCAGTACCAGACTCCAGAAGAGATGAGCGATTCACAGATTGGTGAACTTAAGGCAGCTCAGGAGAAGCTTACAGAGTCAGCACAGAAGGTATTTGCTAAGATGTATGAGCAGGCTCAGGCAGCTCAGGGCGCAGCAGGTGCAGGCCCAGATATGAGCCAGTTCACTGGTGCAGGCGCTGGCGCAGCAACAGATTCTAATCCAGCAGATGATGTTGTAGATGCAGATTTTAAAGAGGTATAAATAATATTTTATTAGAGGGAGTACTATTCACAGTTCTCCCTCTGCATTCATAATTGAACTCTTTACAGAGTTCTTTCTCGGTGCTTTGCACCTAAAATTATTCATGCGGAAGGAGCCACTTATTCAAGTGCTTAAATACCCATTGATTATGCTTTTTCAAGTAAACTTGACAAGCATAAATCATTGAATATTTAATACTGTGAATAGTAAGGTATATTTATGGCAGAACAGAAAAGAGATTACTATGAAGTACTTGGAGTTTCCAAGACTGCTTCAGACAGTGAGCTAAAAAGTGCATATAGAAAGCTTGCAAAGAAATATCACCCAGATATGAATCCAGGGGATGCTGAAGCTGAGAAGAAATTCAAAGAGGCTTCAGAAGCATATGCAATTCTTTCGGATGCAGATAAGAGAAGACAGTACGATCAGTTTGGTCACGCAGCATTTGAAAATGGCGGCGGTGGAGCTGGCGGATTTGATTTCTCTGGTATGGATTTCGGCGATATCTTTGGCGATATTTTTGGCAGCTTCTTTGGCGGTGGTGGAAGAGCAACTTCTAATGGACCTATGCGCGGCGCTAATCTTAGAGCTGCAGTTCATATTACATTTGAAGAGGCAGCATTTGGCTGCGAGAAGCAGATTGAGATTACATTAAAAGAAGAGTGTGCAGCATGTCACGGTAGTGGCGCTAAGCCTGGCACATCTAAGAGAACATGTTCAAAGTGTGGTGGTAAGGGTCGTGTAATGATGACTCAGCAGTCACTTTTTGGAATGGTTCAAAATGTTACAACTTGTCCTGATTGTCATGGTACAGGTGAGGTTATCGATACTCCATGTCCAGATTGTAATGGAACTGGTTATGTGGCACGAAAGAAGAAGATTTCTGTTTCTATTCCTGCTGGTATTGATAATGGTCAGAGTGTTCGCATTCGTGAAAAGGGTGAGCCAGGAAGAAACGGTGGCCCTAGAGGTGACTTGCTTGTAGAGGTTATTGTTTCAAATCATCCTATTTTCCAGCGTAGAGACTATGATATCTACTCATCAGCTCCTATTTCATTTGCTCAGGCAGCACTTGGTGGAGAGGTTATTATCGATACTCTCGATGGCAAGGTTTCATACGAGGTGAAGCCAGGAACACAGACTGATACTACAATCAGACTGAGAGGTAAAGGCGTTCCTTCTCTTAGAAACAAGAACATGCGTGGAGATCACTATGTTACACTTGTTGTTCAGGTTCCAACAGGACTTTCAAAAGAAGCTAAGGAAGCTCTTAGAAAGTTTGATGAGCTTACAGGTAACACAACAGTAGGTGGTCCTAAGACTGTTAAGGCTGAAAAGAAAAAGCGTGGCTTTGCAGATAAAATAAAAGATACAATCAATGATTTATAATTCTCTAAAAGTTTCCAGGAGTTTTCTCTTGGGAACTTTTTTATTTGAAAAGAAATAATTAGATAATCGCCTATTAAGTAAAAAATATGCCATTAATCAGATACAAATAATTCCATGCTAAAAATCCCATAATGATAAAATTGATAATATTATGGGAAAATAATGTATAGGAGAAGGCGTTATGAATAATGAGACATTAAATCGAGCAAAAGAGCTTGTTTCTCAGATGACATTGGAAGAAAAGATGAGCCAGATGCTTCATCATTCTCCTGCAATTGAGCGACTGGGCATTCCTAAGTATTGTTGGTGGAATGAAGCCCTTCATGGGGTGGCAAGAACTGGCGATTCTACCATGTTTCCACAGGCTATAGGCCTTGGAGCTACTTTTGATGAGGAACTTATTCATGATATAGCAGATGTTATTTCTACTGAAGGTCGTGCTAAATACAATGAATTTGTTAAACATGAAGATAGAGACATATATAAAGGCCTTACCTATTGGGCACCTAACATTAATATTTTTAGGGATCCTAGATGGGGACGAGGCCATGAGACATACGGAGAAGACCCTTATTTGACTGGGCAGCTTGGAATGGCTTTTGTAAAGGGGTTACAAGGAGATGACCCGGATAATCCAAAGGCTGCAGCATGTGCAAAGCACTATGCAGTTCACTCTGGACCTGAGGGTGATAGACATCATTTTGATGCCAAAGTATCTGATCAGGATTTGTATGACACATATTTATATGCTTTTAAGTGTCTTGTAAAGGATGCAAAAGTTGAAGCTGTTATGGGGGCTTATAACAGAATAAACGGTGAACCTGCATGTGGTAGCAAGCGTATGCTTAAGGATATTTTAAGAGGCCAGTGGGGATTTGAAGGTCATGTTGTATCTGATTGCTGGGCCATTAGAGACTTCCATGAAAATCATAAGGTAACAGGTTGTGAAGTGGAATCTGCAGCACTTGCTGTTAATAATGGTTGCGATCTTAATTGTGGATGCACATATGAAAAGCTGATTTATGCTTATAAGGCAGGTCTTGTCAAGGAAGAGACCATAGATGAGGCTGTTACTCGACTTATGGAAATCAGACTTCGTCTAGGTATTATTCCAGAGAGAAAGAGCAAGTATGATGATATTCCATATGAAGTGGTTGAATGCAAAGAGCATATTGAACTTGCTCTTGACGCTGCAAAGGATAGCTTTGTCCTTTTGAAGAATGATGGTTTACTTCCACTGAATAAAAAGGATTATAAATCCATTGCTGTTATTGGACCTAACTCTGATTCAAGAAGAGCTTTAATTGGAAATTATGAGGGCCTTTCTTCTGAATATATTACTGTTTTAGAGGGGATTCGTCAGGTTGTCGGTGATGATATTAGATTATTCCACGCTGAGGGCACTCATCTTTGGAAGGATAGAATTCACGTAATCAGTGAGCCTAAAGATGGTTTTGCCGAGGCTAAAATCGTGGCAGAGCATTCAGATTTAGTTGTAATGTGCCTTGGACTAGACGCATCAATCGAAGGAGAAGAAGGAGACGAGGGTAATCAGTTCGGTAGCGGAGACAAGCCTGGATTAAAGCTTACAGGCTGTCAGCAAGAGCTGCTTGAGGAAATTGCCAAAATCGGCAAGCCTGTTGTACTTCTTGTGCTTTCAGGTTCTGCTCTTGATTTATCATGGGCGCATGAATCTAATAACGTAAATGCGATAATGCAGTGCTGGTATCCAGGCGCAAGAGGTGGACGTGCTATTGCAGAGGTTTTATTTGGCAAGGCCAGTCCAGGCGGTAAAATGCCTCTTACATTTTATGCCTCAGATGATGACCTTCCTGATTTTTCTGATTATTCAATGGAAAATAGGACATACAGATATTTCAAGGGCACACCACTTTATCCATTTGGTTATGGACTTGGTTATTCTAAAATCGATTATCTATTTGCTTCTATTGATAAAGATAAGGGAGCAATTGGTGATACATTCAAGCTAAAGGTAGATGTTAAAAATACCGGTAAGTATACACAGCATGAGGCTGTTCAAGTATACGTAACGGACCTTGAGGCAAACACAAGAGTGCCTATTAGAAGCCTTAGAAAGGTTAAATGTCTAGAGCTTGAGCCTGGTGAAACAAAAGAGGTTGAATTTACCCTTTTTGCAAGAGATTTTGCCATTATTGATGAAAAGGGAAAATGTATCATAGAGCCAGGCAAGTTTAAGATTTCTATTGGGGGACAACAGCCAGACGATAGAAGTAAAGAACTTATGGGCAGAGAGTGTGATATTTTTGAAATTGAATTAACAGGCTCTGTTACAGAAGTTGAATATTAATTGAGAGGTGCATCATGGTTATAGCTAACAATCCAATCTTAAAAGGTTTTTATCCAGACCCTTCTATCTGCAGAAAAGGGGATGATTTTTATCTAGTTTGTTCAAGTTTTGTGTATGCTCCGGGAGTACCGATTTTTCACACTAAGGATTTGGCACATTTTGAGCAAATTGGAAATATATTAGACAGAGAAAGTCAACTTCCATTGTCGGGAGATATATCTAGAGGCATATTTGCCCCAACAATAAGAGAGCATAATGGAATCTTTTACATGATAACAACTAATGTAAGCTCTGGCGGCAACTTTATTGTTACTGCAAAAGATCCAGCTGGTCCTTGGTCTGAGCCATATTATTTAGGTGAAGATGAGGCGCCAGGTATTGATCCATCTCTGTTCTTTGATGACGACGGCAAATGTTATTACGTTGGTACCAGACCAAATCCTGAGGGAGTTCGTTACAACGGTGATTGGGAAATATGGGTTCAAGAGCTGGATTTAGAGCAAATGAAACTTGTAGGTCCTTCGATGGCAATTTGGAAGGGCGCGCTTAAGGATGTTATTTGGCCAGAGGGACCACACCTTTATAAGAAAGATGGATATTATTATCTTTTACATGCAGAAGCTGGCACAAGCTTTGAACATGCTATTTCTGTAGCTCGCTCAAAGGAGCTATTCAAATGGTTTGAGGGATGTCCTAGAAATCCTATATTTACCCATCGAAATTTAGGCAAGGATTACCCAGTATGCAATGTTGGACATGCTGATTTAGTTGATGATATCAATGGCAACTGGTATATGGTGATGCTGGCATCTAGACCATGCAAGGGAAAGTGTAGCTTGGGACGAGAGACATTCCTTGCAAAAGTAATTTGGGAAGACGGATGGCCTGTGGTTAATCCGGGAGTAGGTCGTTTGACTGATGAGGTGGAGATTGACCTTCCGGAATATAGATTCACAAAAGAGATTACTACAAAGGATAAAATGACTTTTGAAGAGACAATCTTAGATGATAGATTTGTTGGAATTGAAAGAAGAAGTGAGGATTTTTATTCCCTTACTGACAATCCTGGATTCTTAAGATTAAAGCTTCGTCCTGAGGCCATAGAAAATACTGGCAATCCATCTTACTTAGGAATTCGTCAAAAGACTCATTCATTTAGAGCAAGCTGTGGGCTTAAGTTTACACCAGCAAAAGATAATGAATGTGCAGGAATGGTGTTATTCCAGAATAATGAAAATCACTTGGAGCTTTTAGTTGTAAAGAAAAAAGATAAGCTACAGTTTAAAGTAGGACCAGTTATTAAAGGAACCAAAATCAGACTTGCTACTTTTGATATTTCATCAGGTGATTTAGAAATAATTCTTGAGGCAGCAAATCAGCTGGCCAATATCTACATTAAAAAGAATAACGAAAAGATTCTCGTGGCAGAATGTATTGATTTGAGCCCATACACTACCGAAGAATCAGGCGGATTCGTAGGATGTACCATTGGACTATATGCTTCATCAAATGGAAAAGCTAGTGAGAACTATTGTGATTATTCCTACTTTACAGTAGAAGAAGTATAGCATTTTCAATGAGTGAATTTGCAAGTTTTATATACGGGAATAGGTGAACGTAAAAAACGCACGGGTGTAAAATAGTTTCCAGAGAAAGTATTTTCTCTGGAATTTTTTTATTGTGGAGGGGATTATGCTTCAGGAAAGTATTAAGAAGTTGGTACAGTATGGTATTGATATGGGGCTTACACCAGAATGTGAGAGAATATATACTACAAATCTTTTGCTTGAATGTATGAAAGAAGATGAGTACACAGATCCAGACTGTGATTTAAGCAATATTGTGCTTGAAGATGTATTAAATGAACTTTTAGATGAGGCAGTTAATAGAGGTATTATAGAGGATTCAGTTACACATAGGGATTTGTTTGATACAAAGCTTATGAATCAGCTATGCCCACGTCCAAAACAGGTTATAGATGAGTTTAACCGTATATACGATAACCATGGTCCAATAGCTGCAACAGATTATTTTTACAAATTAAGCAAAGCCTCTGACTATATCCGTACTTACAGGGTAAAAAAGGACCTAAAATGGACATGTGATACAGAGTATGGCACCCTTGACATAACAATCAATCTATCTAAGCCAGAAAAAGACCCAAAGGCAATTGCGGCAGCTAAGAATGCAAAACAATCCGCATATCCGAAGTGCCAATTATGTATGGAAAATGAAGGCTATGCAGGTCGTATTAATCATCCTGCAAGAGAGAATCATCGCATAATTCCTATAACTATAAATAACAGCAACTGGGGCTTTCAATATAGCCCATACGTTTATTACAATGAACATTGCATAGTCTTTAACGGAGAGCATACTCCTATGAAAATAGAGCGTGCTACTTTTGTTAAGCTATTTGATTTCATCAAACTGTTCCCACACTATTTCTTAGGAAGCAATGCTGATTTACCAATTGTTGGAGGATCTATTTTAAGCCATGACCACTTCCAAGGCGGCCATTACACATTTGCCATGGAAAAAGCTCCAATTATTCAGGAATTTACTGTAAAAGGATATGAGGATGTTAAGGCTGGTATAGTTAAATGGCCACTTTCAGTAATTAGACTTCAGTGCAAGGATGAGACTAGACTTATTGATTTAGCTACTAATATATTAGACAAATGGAGAAATTACACCGATGAAGAGGCATATATTTTTGCTGAAACAGATGGTGAGCCTCACAATACGATTACACCTATTGCTAGAAAAAGAGGGGATTACTTTGAACTAGACCTTGCCCTTAGAAACAACATTACTACCAAAGAACATCCATTAGGTTTATACCATCCACATGCCCATCTTCACCATATCAAAAAAGAAAACATAGGACTTATAGAGGTGATGGGGCTTGCGGTACTTCCAAGCCGCCTAAAGACCGAAATGGAAATGTTAGCTGACTACATTGTTAATAATAAAGACATCCGCTCCAATGAAGAAATAGCCAAGCATGCTGAGTGGGTAGAAGAATTCACCCAAAATTACAGCCATATAGATGGTCAAAACGTAAATACGATATTACAAGCGGAAATCGGAAAAGTATTTTGCCAGGTACTAGAGTGCGCCGGCGTCTTCAAATCCACTCCAGAAGGCATGGACGCATTCAATCGCTTTATAAAGGTTATATGTTAGTGTAGTCTACTACCTGGTTGCGGCCATGCTTTTTAGCATAGTAGAGAGCTTTGTCGGCACGATCTAGGCAAGAGTGGTAGTTTTCCTCTGCCTTGTATTTACTGTAGCCGATTGATATTGTCAGAGGGCAAACAGAATTTTCTCCGGAAGATATATCCTGACGGATTTCTTCGGTGACTTTTGCAACTCTGTTGGCGTCACAGTCTACTAGGAGTAGAACAAATTCTTCGCCACCCCAACGGATAACGTAATCTTGGTTTTGTACGTGTGTCTCTAAACGGCTGCCTACGTATTTGAGGATGATGTCACCAGCCTCATGGCCGTAATTATCATTGACCTTTTTGAAGTAATCGATGTCTAACATGGCGATATAAATGCTTTCGTCAGTGTAGAACTTATGAGTCTCCGGGTCTACGATTTCGTTGATTTTAAATCGGTTGTAGACCCCTGTTAATTCGTCAGTTATTGAGTTTAATTCTAGAGATTTCTTAATGAGATAGTGGTCTGCATAGGTATTCTCCAATATTATTTGAAGGAGAATTACTCCAATATATATAGGAATAGCAAGTGTGAGCATCATATCTAGGTGCTCATAGTGGTTGAATAAATTGGATACGAGAATATTAAAAAAGATAAATCCGTGAATAATTGTATGATACATTACAGGCATTGCAAGCCCGATGGTGAGGAATGCAAAGTGCATAATGATAAAGCCCTCACGGACAAAATCACGGTTCTCAAGATGATATACAGACCAGATTGTGGCCCACATAGCTGCGTGGGGAATTAGATAGTAGAGAAGTACGCCTGCTTTATATGATTTTACTTTGCGATATAGCAATAAAAATAAAGCCAGTGGTAAAAGTACTGATAATCTCGGGATAAGTGTTTCCCATGAGAATCTACCGTATAGCTGGCAATCAGTGAAAAAGTAGGAAATCTCACTAAAGGCAATAATAACTGCGCAATAGGCACTTACTACTTTGTAATAATCAAATTTTGATTGATAAAAATCTAGTAATTCTTCTTTAGCAATTTTCTTTGTAATCATAGTACGTATATTATAACCTCTGAATTTCATCTCAACAATGTAAAACTTATTAATATTTTGCGGTTTTTTTGTGTTCTTCATAAATAATTCGCATTATCGTTTCACAACATTCGGAAACTCTTTTAGTTTTCTTCACTTTACATTCACATAGCCCCTTTAATCTTTATCCATCAATTGAAAAGGAGGAAGCCATGGGGCAAATAACAAAAGTATTTAATAGATATGAGAAGAAGTTTCTTATAGATGAAAAGACTTATGCTTTGCTTAAAAAAGAGCTTGATGTCTATATGAATGAAGACGAATATGGGCTTCATACCATAAGAAATATTTATTACGATACCTTAAACGACCAACTTATTAGGACTTCAATAGAAGGACCTAAATATAAAGAAAAGTTTCGAGTACGTTGCTATGGTAAGCCAACCTATGACAGTATGTGCTTTTTGGAGATTAAGAAAAAGTATAAAGGGCTGGTTAATAAAAGAAGGGTGGCTATACCTATGGAAGAGGCGGAAAGATATTTGATAGAGGGCAAGTTGCCATCTAATCCTAATCAGATATTCAAAGAAATAGATTATTTCTTTAGTCATTATCCCCTAGAGCCTAAACGCTATATTGCCTATGATAGGTTGGCTATGTACGGAAAGGAAGATAGGGAGTTTAGAGTGACTTTTGATATTAACATCAGAAGCAGAGATTTTAATTTGACATTGTATAGTGATGAGGAAAATGAGTATTTTCTAGAACCGGGAATGAGACTTATGGAAGTGAAAATATCCGATTCAATGCCTCTTTGGTTTGCAAGACTTTTGTCTAAATACAAGATTTATCCCACATCATTTTCAAAATACGGAAATTTTTACAAAAAAAGCTTAAAAGAAGCATAAAGAGTTACGGAGGTTTATTTTAATGGAATCGATTTTATCAACTTTGATGTCAACTAGTACATCGACTATTTCAACAACAGAAGCTTTACTATATGGAATGGGGGCATCTTTATTAGGTTTTGTTATTTCGCTCACATATATAAAAACAGGGACAGTTTCAAAAAATTTTGCGAGAACACTTATTATTTTACCTTTTCTAGTATGTATGGTAATGCTGGCAGTTAATGGTAATTTTGGAACAAGTCTTGCTGTAGTAGGAGCATTTTCTCTTGTTAGATTTAGATCCCTGCAAGGAAGTTCGAGAGATATAGGTTTTATATTTTTTGCAATGACCATTGGAATAATATGTGCTGTGGGACAGATGCCTTTAGCTGTGATTGTAACAGCAATTATTTGTGGAATTCATTTTGTCTTAAATGGGATAGGTTATGCCGCTAAAGAAGCAGGAGAAAAGGACCTGAGAGTGACTATTCCGGAAAATCTTGATTATAGCGATATTTTTGATGATATTTTTGAAAGATTTACCCTTTCTCATAAGCAGATTGCAGTTAAAACAACAAATATGGGTTCTATGTATGAGATAAATTATAGGATAAGATTAATAAATGAAGAAAATGAAAAAGATTTCTTGGATGAAATCAGAATGAGAAATGGAAATCTTACGGTTGTTTGCGGCCGATGTGATATGAATGAAGCAGAGGAATTATAATTATGAGAAATAAATTTTTGATAAGTGCCATATGTCTTGTTGTTATAACAGCTGTTGTTGGCTGCGCATCTTTCAATGAGGAAAAAACTGATATAGTTGCTTCGGAGAATTCCAATGATGATGAACTTACAGTTAAGACAGATTGGAACCAGATGGCATCAATTACTTTTTCAGAAGATGCTATAACAATTGAGGGAAGTGGTTGCAGTAACGAAGATGGAATTTTATATATTACAGAAGGCGGTGCCTACACACTGCAAGGTACATCAAGTAGCTCTTCAGTGGTTGTAAATACTGATGAAAACGTAAAACTTATATTAAATGGTGTGGATTTACAAAGTGTAGATGGGCCTGTAATATATGGTGCACAGGTGAAAAATCTATATATAGAATTGGCAGATGGTTCAAGTAATACCTTGACTGATTCTAATGAGTACGCTACTGATTCTTCCACAGGTGAGGAGATTGGTAAAGGCGTTATTTCCTGTGAGGATGACATTATCATCATAGGTGAGGGGACACTTAATATTAATGGAAATCATAAGCATGGTATTTCATCTGACGACAAGTTATATGTAGAATCAGGTAATATTAATGTAGTTACTGAGGGGACAGATGGGCTTAATGCAAATGATTTGATTTGTATTGATGGTGGCACTATTGTCATAGAGGCAGTTAGTGATGTTATGGAAAGTGATGGTGTTTTACAGATAAATGGCGGTGAAATTACAGCAAAGAGCAATGATGAGGGCTTAGAAGCTAAGGACAGCATTTATATAAATGGAGGGATAATTGATATATCTGTTTCAGATGACGGATTGAATGCTACTAATTATATTGAAATAAATGACGGAGATTTAAGTATTACTTGTGAAACTGGTGATGCCATTGACTGTAATGGTGGTGTAGATGGTTGCATTACAATAAACGGTGGAAATATATATGTTCAAGGAGGTAATGAGCCGGAAGGTGGTGTTGATGCTGACAACTCTAGTGTAATTATAAATGGAGGAGAAGTGATTGCCATTGGAGCAGTTAACAGTCCTATTTCAGAAGAAAGTGGGCAGGTTTCCATAGTGTACGGCAGTTTTGATGCCGACCAGTCAATAACAATAACAGATGAGAATGGAAATCAGGTTTTCGAATATACGCCAGCTGTATCAGGTTCAACTATGATTATTTCATCAAATGTATTTGAGATAGGAAATACTTATAAGATTACTTCTGGTGAAAATGAAATATCTGTTACAGCTGAAACAACTGTTGTGGAAGCAGGGGGCTCGGCCCAAGGTATGGGAGGACACGGTGGAGGTCCAGCAGGACAATTACAAAAGCCAGATGGAACTTCAAATTTTGAAGATATGCCAGAAGATTTTAAGCCTGGGCAGATGAACCCTGAAACAAGACCACAGGGGCCAATGGAAGAGGGGCAAATGCAAGATAACAACAACCAATAATTAGGTCTTGATACTTGAAAAAAATAAATTTTGGTATAGAATTATTTAGGACTGCACATAGCAGTCCTAATTCTTGTATACAATATAATTTATGAGAGGAAATATAAATGAGTAAAGTAAGAACACGTTTTGCGCCATCACCAACAGGTCGTATGCATGTAGGTAATCTTCGTACAGCTCTTTATGCTTTTTTAGTTGCAAAGCATGAGGGAGGAGATTTCCTTCTTAGAATAGAGGATACAGACCAGGAGAGACAGGTAGAGGGTGCTGTGGAGATTATCTATAGAACACTTGCTGCTACAGGCCTTATTCATGACGAGGGTCCAGACAAGGACAAGGGTGTTGGCCCTTATGTTCAGTCAGAGCGTCAGGCTCAGGGCATTTATCTTGAGTATGCTAAAAAGCTTATCGAGAAAGGTGAGGCTTATTATTGCTTCTGTGATGATGAGCGTCTCGCAGAGTGTAAGCAGGTTATAGGCGACAAGGAGATTCATATTTACGACAAGCATTGTCTCAACCTTTCAAAGGAAGAGGTGGAGGCTAATCTTGCAGCTGGCAAGCCTTATGTTATCAGACAGAACAATCCACGTACTGGCACTACTACATTTGTAGATGAGCTTTATGGAGAGATTACAGTTGATAATTCAGAACTTGATGATATGATTCTCATCAAGTCTGATGGATATCCTACATACAATTTTGCTAACGTAGTAGATGATCACCTTATGGGAATTACTCATGTTGTTCGTGGTAATGAGTATATTTCTTCTTCACCAAAATACAATCGACTTTACGAGGCGTTTGGCTGGGAAGTACCTAAGTACATTCACTGCCCACTTATTACAAATGAGGAGCACCAGAAGCTTTCTAAGCGTTCAGGACATTCTTCATACGAGGATTTGATTGAGCAGGGATTTTTAACAGAGGCTGTTGTTAACTTTGTTGCTCTTCTTGGTTGGTCTCCAGAAAATGACAATGAGATTTTCTCTTTAGATGAGCTTATTAAAGAGTTTGATTATCATCGTATTTCAAAGTCACCTGCAGTATTTGACATCACAAAGCTTAAGTGGATGAATGGCGAGTACATGAAGGCTATGGACTTTGACAAGTTCTACCAGATGGCAGAGCCATACCTTAAGGAGTACATTAAGGGCGACTATGATCTTAAAAAGATAGCAAAGATGGTTCAGACTCGTATTGAGATTTTCCCTGATATCAAGGATCATGTTGATTTCTTTGATGCAGTACCAGAGTATGACAGCTCAATGTATACTCATAAAAAGATGAAGACAAACGAGGAGTCATCACTTGCAGTGTTAAAGGAACTTTTACCAGTTCTCGAGGCACAGGATGATTACTCTAATGATGCTTTATATGCACTTCTTTCAGGATTTGCTACAGAGCATGAATATAAAAATGGATACGTACTCTGGCCAGTTCGTACAGCAGTATCTGGTAAGCAGATGACACCTGGTGGAGCTACAGAGCTTATGGAGATTCTTGGCAAAGAAGAGTCTATCAAGCGTATCAAGGCGGCAATTGAAAAATTATCATAATTAAATATAGGGTTGGGGAACCCAAGAATACATATAGGCGAGTTAGGAGGATTATGAACTTTAACGACTCGCAGATTATGGCGATTAGCCATAAGGAGGGACCCTGCTTAGTTGTGGCAGGACCCGGCAGTGGTAAGACTGCAGTTATTACTCATCGCATTAATGAATTGATTAATTCTGGAATCCCTGGCAGAGAAATCTTAGTTATTACGTTTACTAAGGCTGCGGCCATTGAAATGAAGGAACGTTTCAACAGGTTATCTGGAAATAATCAGGTGACCTTTGGGACGTTCCATTCTTTATTTTGGGGTATTTTACAAAGAGAATTGGGCTACAAAAGCAAGGATATAGTCATGGGCTCTGCAAGGCAACAGATATTGATTGAGGCTATCAGATTAGCTGGCCTTGACCATACTGATTTATCTATTGTTAATTCTGTTTCAAATGAGGTATCCACCTATAGAAATAAAGGGGAAAACAAAGCTACATTTATACCTGAGACTACAGATAGGGAGGATTTCTTTAAAATATACTCTTATTTCAAAACCCTCAAACAAAAGTATAAGGTAGTAGATTTTGATGACATGCTGAGTATTGCCTATGAGTTGTTTATTAAAAGACAGGACGTTTTAGAGAGATGGCAAAATAGATTTTCTTATTTTCTTGTGGATGAAATGCAGGATATGAATAATCTGCAATTTGAGCTAATTAAAATGATTTCTGGCAGAACTAATAATATATTTTGCGTAGGAGATGATGACCAGTCTATCTATGGATTTCGTGGAGCTAATCCAAAGATTATGAATGACTTTGAAAATAATTATGAGGATTGTAAGCGGATTCTTTTAAATTACAATTATAGGAATCCATCTAATGTGGTAAGGGCGGCTCTTGCTTTGATAGATAAAAATAGTATTCGCTTTAAAAAGGATATTATACCCACTAATGCAGATGGAATATTGGTAATAGAAGAGACATTAGATGAGGTCAGAGAAGCTGACTACATTTACGAGATGATTAAATCAAAAATAGCACAGGGCACACCCCTTGATGAGATTGCAGTCCTTTATAGAAACCATAGCGATGCAAAATATCTTATTAATCGGCTTATGACAGAAGGTGTCCCAGTTTTTCTTAAAGAGGCAACTACAAATTTCTATTCCCATTTCATCATTGAAGATATTGAAGCTTATTTTCAGATTGCCGTAGGGAATTCTACAAGGTCAAGACTTCTTAGAATTATAAATAGACCTAATCGTTTTTTACATAGAGCGTCTTTAGAAAAAGGAAGCAAAATAGAGGATTTATTATATTTTTATAAGGACAATTACAGTGCTTATCAAAGAGCACTGGCTCTTAATTCAGACATTCTATTGATTTCTAGAATGTCACCTTATGCTGCAATTAATTATATTAGAAATGTAATGGGGTATGACAGTTTTTTAAAGGAAGAGGCTATCAGGTGTGGTACATCATTTGATGAGTATACAGATGTATTAGTTTTTCTATTGGAAATAGTGAAGGATTGTAAAAATATAAAACAGGCTATAGATAAACTAAACGTTCTTAGATATAAGGTTGATTATGAGAACAAGAATAAGCAGGTGGACAAAACAGGAAAGGTAGGTCTTTATACGCTACATTCCAGCAAGGGATTAGAGTTTGATACAGTTTTTATTTTAGGAGCCAATGAAGGGATTATTCCTAATAATAGAGCTGATACAGATGAGGCTATAGAAGGGGAGAGAAGATTATTTTATGTGGGAGTAACTCGTACAAAAAGAGAGCTTTTTATAACATATACAAATAAAAAGAATCGGGAAAAGTCCCGATTCTTAAGTGAAATGACTGTTGATTATTCTTCATCATCGTCTTCTTCTAAGATCTCTTCAAATCTCTTAGAAACAGCAGCATATTCCTCATCTGAAAGGATGTTTTCTAGGGATGGAGCGCCTGTCTCGTCCTCGAAATATCTGTAGATGTAAACTTCGCCTTCTTCGTTAGGCTCGCCCTTTTCATCAAGAGGAATTAGTACGATGTAGTCCTGCTCATCTACCTCAAAAATAGTGATAATTTCACATGTAACCTCAGAACCATCATCTAAATTAAGAGTAACGACTACGTCGTCATCTTCGTTATCTACAGGAAAAACTTGATTTTCGTCCATATTGTACTCCTTTAACTAATATATTATTTGTTTAACACATGCCCTTATGATATAATTCATTAGGCTTTATGTCTAGTATTTTAGAGATTTAATATATATAAATACACTTATTTTTGGAAGTGGGGACTGAAATGAAGGTAAGCAAGGGAGATTTTGGTGAATACGGGCCAAGAGTTAGCGGTAAAGACTCAGTTATCTTTACTTTTTCTGTTGAGCCATCAGCCAAAACTGTAGGGATTATTCTCTTCGATAAAAGGAGTAAAAAACAGCTTTTTGAGGCAGATTTATCCAGAGAATACTCTGTGGGTAGAGTTTATTCTGCTGAGATTTCTGGCATTAATCCTGATGAGATTTGTTACCTTCTTAAGGAAGATAAGAGGACATATGTTGATAGTTATGCTACATCCGTTGTAGGACGTGATATTTGGGGTGATGTAGATAACAGGAAAAAGTCTAAATTCGCCGTTTATTCTGGCATTTCCCATATAGAAAAGCCTTGGAAGGATGCTGAAGTTGATATTGCACCTTCTGATATGGTTTTATACAAGCTTCATATGAGAGGATTTACTGCTGGTTTAGGTATGTCGGATACTAAAATTGGCAATTACAAGGGCCTACTATCTAAGCTTAACTACCTGACAAAGCTTGGTATTACAAGTGTTGAGATAATGCCTGTTTATGATTTTGAAGAGTTATTTATTGAAAACAAGGTTATTATTTCAAAAAGAGGCGAGATGGTGCCTACACCAGAGTACACTGGCAAGACTAATTACTGGGGCTTTGGTATGGCTAATTATTTTGCGCCTAAGGCTTCTTATTTTGGTGGAGAGAGTAATGCAGTGGCAGGTCTTCGCAGCATGATTTCTACCATGCATTCTAAGGGACTTGAGGTGATTATGGAGATGTCATTTGCCCTGGAAGTGTCAGATGACTATATCATTGATTGTCTTAATTACTATGTCAAATATTTCCATGTGGATGGATTTCATATTGTTGGATGCACGGCGCCTATCCAGCGTATTGCATCAGAGCCTTATCTTGCAGAGACTAAGATATTTTATGAGTATATTCCAGAAGAGATTCTTTGCAAGGAACATGGTAAAAAGCACTTATTTATTTACAACGATTCATTTATGAATGTTACACGTCAGATTCAGAATCATATGAATGGCAGCATGGTTCAGTTTGCTAACCATATGAGACGCCAGAATCAGGCCTATGGATTCGTTAATTATATGGCCAATGTTAACGGTTTTTCCCTTTGGGACTCTTACTCTTATGGTGAAAAGCATAACTTAGATAATGGAGAGGAAAATCGTGACGGTACTAATACCAACTACTCATTTAACTATGGAGTAGAGGGTAAGACTACTAATAAGACTATTAACGCTAACAGATATCGTGAGATGAGAAATGCTTTTACAGCGCTTTTCCTTTCTCAGAGTGTTCCACTTTTTGTTGCTGCAGATGAGACAGCAGCTACACACTTAGGCAACAATAATCCATACTGTCAAGATAACAAAATGGGTTATACAGTATTTTCTAAAAATAAAAACAAAAATACTCTTTCAAACTTTGTATCACAGCTTATTGAGTTTAGAAAGAATCATAAGTGTATTAGAGGTGAGACACCATTTCTAATGAATGATTATAAGCACCTGGGTCTTCCGGATATGTCATTTCATGGTTCTGAGCCTTGGATGATGACTATCGGTGAGGAACAAAAGGCTCTTGGTGTTTTATATAATGGCGCATACGCTAAGGAAAAAGAGGAAGTATTTGTTTGTTATAATTTCCACTATGATTCAGTGGATATGGCACTTCCTTTGTTGTCGCCAGGCAAGCGATGGCGTTTGTGTTTTAATACAGCTGAATATGATGACAAGAGCGATTTTAAGCCAAAGCCTATTAATAATCAGCAATCACTTTCTGTTCCTGGCAATTCAATAAGTGTGCTTGTGGGACTTAAGGTAGAAAAGAAATAGAAATAGGAGTTTGTTGTTTTGAAGGCTTTACAACATTTTTTGACGATAACCCGTCACAGACATCAGGTGATGAAATTATGTTTTGGTGTCGGTTTATATAGACAGGGACTTTTGCATGATTTGTCCAAATATTCTTGGACGGAGTTTTCTGTTGGAGCTAAATATTATCAGGGGGATAGGAGTCCTAATGATGCCGAGAGGCAGGATAGGGGCGTATCCTATGCTTGGTTACATCATAAGGGCAGAAATAAGCATCATTTAGAATATTGGGTTGATTATGATCCAACACGACAGAAATTATTAGCTGGAACTAAGATGCCAGTTAAATATGTAGTTGAAATGTATTGTGATAGAGTTGCAGCATGCAAGATATATCACAAGGATGCATATTCTGATAGTTCAGCACTAGAATATTTTGATAAGGGACGGAGCAAGGAGCTTATGCATCCTGAGTCAGCAGCCCTTCTTAGAGATATGCTTTCTTATTTGGCTGAGCATGGCGAAAAGGCTACAAGTTTATATATTCGCAAAGAGATTTTACATAATAAAAGATAGGTTTTAGGAGATTAATAGTAATGGAAAAGGAAAGAAAAGTATTATATTCAGGTATGCAGGCTACTGGCAAGCTTACACTTGGTAACTATATAGGAGCATTAAAAAATTGGGTTAACCTTCATGAGGATTATGATTGCTTCTTTGGAGTAATGGATTTACATTCACTTACAGTCCGTCAGAATCCTACAGAGTTCAAGCAAAATGCTAGACGTATCTACACTCAGTATGTGGCTGCAGGACTTGATCCTAAGAAAAACTGCATTTATTTCCAGTCACATGTTTCTGCTCATGCAGAGCTTGGTTGGATTTTAGATTGCTTTACCTACATGGGTGAGCTAAATCGTATGACTCAGTTCAAGGATAAATCTGCTAAACATGCAGACAATATTAATGCAGGTCTTTTTACATATCCAGCTCTTATGGCTGCTGATATTTTACTTTATCAGGCTGATTTGGTGCCAATTGGTGCAGACCAGAAGCAGCATCTTGAGATTTGCCGCGATGTAGCAGAGCGTTTTAACAATATTTATGGTGATGTATTTACAATTCCTGAGGGATTCTTCCCTAAGGCTGGAGCTCGTATTATGTCACTTGCAGAGCCTACTAAAAAGATGTCTAAATCAGATGAAAATGTTAATGCTACAATTTATCTTATTGACGACAGAGATACAATTATTCGTAAGTTTAAAAAGGCTGTTACTGATTCAGAGGCAGAGGTTCGCTATGATGTAGAAAATAAGCCAGGGGTTTCAAATCTCATGGAGATTTATGGCGTTGTAACAGATAAGACTATGGATGAGGTTGCAAGAGAGTTTGAAGGCAAGGGCTACGGCGATTTCAAGCTTGCCGTTGGTGAAGCTGTTGCAGATATGCTAGATCCTTTCCACACAAGATGTGCGGAACTTGAAAAGGACAAGACATTCATCAATGAGTGCATAAAAGAGAATTCTGAAAAAGCTGCTTATTTTGCTAACAAGACCCTTCGTAAGGTTCATAAGAAGCTTGGTCTTGTTGAAAGAATTAGATAATTAGTATTTACATAAAAGACAAGAGTATGATAATATGCTCTTGTCTTTTTTCTATATACATTCAATTTTTATCCCAAGGAGATTAATTGTATAGCATAGTTAATACCGCTACCGTTTTTGGTATCGATTCAAAGCTTATATCTGTGGAAGCAGATATATCTGAAGGTATGCCTATTTTTGAGATGGTAGGATACCTTTCTTCAGAGGTAAAGGAGGCAAAGGAGCGAGTTAGAGCGGCCCTTAAAAATGAGGGTTATACTTTGCCAGTCAAAAGAATCACCATTAATTTATCACCAGCCAGCATTAAAAAGACAGGAGCAGGATTTGATTTGCCCATTGCTGTAGCCATTCTTTCGGCCATAGGAATCATTAATTGCGAAAAGATGGATAAGATATGCATGCTGGGAGAAATATCCCTAGATGGCAAAATACAGCCTGTAAACGGTGTACTATCTATGGTTACAGCAGCAAAGAAAAATGATTTTGAAATTGTCATTGTTCCAAAGGCTAATTTACTGGAGGCTAGACTTATTTCAGGGATAACTACTATTGGAGTTTCAAAGCTATCAGAAGTAATTGAAATATTAAACGAGGGATTATTTCAGATGGAAGAAATTCCATCGGTTAATGGAGACTTTCCTATTGAAACAGAATATGATTTTGAAATGATTAATGGTCAACAAGCATTAAGGAGAGCTTGTGAGGTGGCTATTTCTGGAATGCACAATATTCTAATGGTAGGTCCACCGGGAGCAGGGAAGTCCATGATGGCAAAATGTATTCCATCTATTTTGCCGGCTATGGATTTAGAAGAGCAGATGGAGATATCTAAGATTTATTCTGTATCTGGAAAGTTTGATGAGAGGAAAGGCTTGATAAAAAATAGGCCTTTTAGAAGTCCTCATCATACAATTTCTGCGCAAGGACTTGTAGGCGGAGGACAATATCCTAAGCCAGGTGAGATTTCTCTCGCACATAAGGGGATATTATTCCTTGATGAGCTTACGGAGTTTGCAAAGAGCACAATCGAGATTTTGCGTCAGCCTATGGAGGATAAGGAGGTTACCATATCAAGAACTGCTGGAAGCTTTACCTATCCAGCTGATTTTGTTCTTGTTGCAGCCATGAACCCTTGCTCTTGCGGTTATTATCCAGATTTAAATAAGTGCCACTGTTCGAGGCTTTCTATTCAGCGTTATATGTCTAAAATATCTCAGCCACTTTTAGATAGAATAGATATCTGTGCCGAAGCGCCTACTCTCAATTTTTCTCAAATAACAAGCAGAGGAAAAAATGAAAGCTCAAAAGATATCAGAGAGCGAGTTATGCGATGTCAGCAGATTCAACAGGAAAGATATAAGGACTATAGCTTTAAATTTAATAGTCAAATACCAAACAGCCTAATTAATAAATTTTGTAACCTTGGCCATGAAGAAGCGGAATTTATGGAAGAGATGTACGAGAAATACGCTCTTACTGCTAGAACCTATCACAAGGTTCTTAGGGTTGCCAGAACTATTGCAGATATGGCCGGGGCAGAGAATATTAGTATAGCTCATCTGCGAGAATCGCTAGTTTATAGAGGCCTTGATAAGAAATTTTGGGAGGTGACTATTTGAGTAATGAATTAGCCTTCCAATACTGGTTTTTACAAAATGAAGATATCAGCTATGGCAAGAAACAAAAGCTGATTGAGTATTTCTATAATTCCTTTAATATTTACACCGCTTCTAAAAACGAGTTAGTTGCATCAATGTTGTTTACGGAAACTGAAGCAGAATTATTTATAAAAAATAGAAGTTTGTACCAGGTGGATAAAGAATATGAAAGATTTTGCCAATCCCCATTTTCATTTATAACAACAGAAGACCCTAGCTATCCCCAAAAGCTTGCCAATATATATGACAATCCCTACGGGCTTTTTTATAATGGCAACTTGCCTTCTTTCGATCATTGTATTGCAATTGTTGGGGCAAGACGATGTAGTGCCTACGGTAAAAAGTTGGCCTTTGAACTGGGAAATCGGCTGGCAAAAGAGGGATTTACAATTATAAGTGGTATGGCAAGAGGAATTGATACTCATTCTCATAGAGGGGCTATAGAGGCATCTGGAAAGACAGTGGCCGTGCTTGGATGTGGATGCGATGTTATTTATCCGCCAGAGAACCATTTAATATATGAAGAAATAGTGCAAAACGGTGCAGTAATGTCGGAATATCAAATGGGCTCATCGCCAATAGCACAGAACTTTCCAAGAAGAAATAGGATAGTATCTGCTTTATCAGACATTGTAATTGTTATTGAGGCTAGAGAAAAATCTGGCTCACTTATAACTGCAGATTTAGCTTTAGATCAGGGCAAGGATATCTATGTTGTCCCTGGAAGAATTGGCGATAGCCTTAGTGAGGGCTGTAATAGGCTGATTTCTCAAGGAGCAGGTATCATATACAATGTAGACGCTTTTATAAACGAGATTTTAGAAAGGTACGGTAAGATAAATCAGAAGAGGACAGTTGTCAATCAAAGGCTTAATATTTCAAGGGAAGAAAAGAAGATATTGTCTCTTTTTGACTATTATCCAAAGAGTCTTTCTACAATTATGGAACAGACAAATATTGATTATTTGAATTTACTGTCAGTTGTTTATTCTCTAGAAAAACAAGGCCTTATTGAAGAAGTATTTAAGAATAATTATGTGAAATTCAGTTAAAATTTCGATAAATTGTTACCTCATCAAATAAAATTCACCTTGAAAATAGAAAATTTATGTTGTATATTGAATACCGATTCTAAAATTCAGTGTCTATTCAAGCGCTGATAAATGATTATTAATTTAAGGAGCATAATATAAATGGCAAAAAATCTTGTTATAGTAGAGTCTCCAGCAAAGGTGCATACAATCAAGAAGTTTTTGGGAAGCAATTATGAAGTTATGGCTTCGCAGGGACATGTCAGGGATATGCCAAAGAGCCAGCTCGGCTTCGATCCAGAAAATGATTTTGAACCTAAATATATAACTATCAGAGGAAAGGGAGAATTGCTTGCGGCACTTCGTAAGGAAGTGAAGAAGGCAGATAAGATTTATCTTGCAACTGATCCCGATCGTGAGGGAGAAGCTATTTCATGGCATCTTACTCACGCTCTCAATCTTCAAGATAAAAAGGTATATCGTATTACCTTTAATGAAATTACAAAGACTGCTGTTAAAAATTCTCTTAAGAATCCTAGAGAAATCGATATGGATTTAGTTGATGCACAGCAGGCAAGACGTATGCTTGATAGAATGGTTGGATATAAGATTTCGCCACTTCTTTGGGCAAAGGTCAAAAGAGGACTTTCCGCTGGACGTGTTCAGTCGGTAGCCCTCAGAATTATCTGTGATAGAGAAAAGGAAATCGATCAGTTTATTCCACAGGAATACTACACACTTGATGTTCTTCTTGATACAGAAGGTTCTAAAAAGCCAATTGTTGCCAAGTATTATGGTGACAAGACTGGCAAAAAAGATATATCAGACAAAGCTTCACTTGATAAGATAATGGAGGAGCTTAAGGGGGCTGAATTCTCAATTGCTTCTATTAAGAGAGGTACAAGAGAGAAGAAGGCACCACTTCCTTTCACTACATCTACAATGCAACAGGAAGCATCAAAGGCTTTGAATTTCTCAATTCAAAAGACTATGAGTGTTGCTCAGCAGCTTTATGAAGGTGTTTCAGTTAAAGGCCATGGCACAATCGGTCTTATCACTTACCTTCGTACAGACTCTACTCGTGTTTCTGATGAAGCCAGAGCAGCGGCTGAGAGCTTTATTACTTCAAATTATGGTGATAATTACCTTTCGGCGCCTATAGCTAGTTCTAAGAAGAACTCTGGCAAGGTTCAGGATGCCCACGAGGCAATTAGACCTGCTAATATCGAGCTTGTTCCTTCTGAGATTAAGGACAGCCTTACAAGAGATCAGTACAGACTTTATCAGCTTGTATGGAAGCGCTTTGTGGCTAGCCAGATGGCTAATGCTGTTTACGATACAGTTTCTCTTAATGTACAGGCTAAGGATCAGGTGTTTACAGCAGCTGAATCTGCTATAAAGTTCGATGGCTTTATGATGATATATGTATCAGCAGACGACGAAGAGGATGCTAAGACTCATCCACTCTCAAAGCTTACTGAGGATAGCAAGCTTTCTTTCAATAGTTTTGATGAGAAACAGCACTTTACTCAGCCACTTCCTCATTTTACTGAGGCATCACTGGTAAAGACTTTGGAGGAGCTTGGAATCGGTAGACCAAGTACATATTCACCTACAATTACAACACTTATCAAACGTCACTATATTACAAAAGAGGCCAAGAACCTCTTTGTTACAGAACTTGGTGAAGTAGTCAATTCTATTATGGAGGATTCATTCCCTATAATTGTTGATGATAAATTTACAGCAAATCTTGAGTTGCTTTTGGATGGCGTTGAAGAGGGTACAGTTGAATGGAAATCTGTTGTCAGAAATTTCTATCCTGACCTTGAGAAAGCTGTGAAAGTTGCTGAGGATGAGTTGGCTAAGATTGAGATTCATGATGAGGTTACTGATGTTATCTGCGAAGAATGCGGACGCAACATGGTAATTAAGTTTGGACCTCATGGTAAGTTCTTGGCATGTCCTGGATTCCCAGAGTGCCGAAACACTAAGCCATTCCTTGAAAAGGTGGGTGTACCTTGTCCTAAATGTGGAGGCGATGTTGTTATTCGTAAGTCCCAAAAAGGACGTAAGTTCTACGGTTGTGCTAATCATCCAGAATGTGATTTCATCAGCTGGTCTAAACCAACTGTTGAGAAGTGTCCAAAGTGCGGCACATATATGGTTGAAAAGGGGAATAAATTAGTTTGCGCAAATGATGAATGTCGATTTGTTCAAAGTGTAAATAAAGAATAAGATAATTCAAAAATGTTGGAAATGTACACAACAAAAAGAATAGTCTGAATTTTATTGCAATTCATACAAGTCGGTGCTATAATTTGTACAAATTCACTCTAAGAGTGGTACAGGGGAACGCTGTGTATGAGGAGTTTGATACATTCGTATTAGATTTAGGAGGAAATTATTTTCATGAGCGTACAGTTATTAGATAAGACAAGAAAGATCGGAAAGCTTCTTCATAACAACAATTCTTCAAAGGTTGTATTCAATGATATTTGTTCAGTTTTAACTGAGATTTTGGATTCTTCAGTTCTTGTTATTTCTAAGAAGGGAAAGGTTTTAGGTCTTTCTCATCTTCCAAATACTACAGAGATTGGTGAGCTTATCGTTGATGAAGTAGGTGGTTTTATCGATCCACTTCTCAATGAGAGATTACTTTCAATTCTTTCTACAAAGGAAAATGTTAACCTTAAGACATTAGGTTTCGAGAAGGGCGATATTGACATGTATTCAGCAATTATTGCTCCTATTGATATCGCTGGCGAGCGTCTTGGTACACTTTTCGTTTATAGATTTGATAAGCAGTATGATATTGATGACATCATTCTTACAGAGTATGGCACAACAGTAGTTGGTCTTGAGATGATGCGTTCAGTTAATGAGGAGTCTGCAGAGGAGAATAGAAAGCTTCAGGTAGTTAAGAGTGCTATTTCAACACTTTCATACTCAGAGCTTGAGGCTATTATCCATATCTTCGATGAGCTTGATGGCAATGAGGGCGTACTTGTTGCATCAAAGATTGCTGATAGAGTAGGTATTACAAGATCAGTTATCGTTAATGCACTTCGCAAATTTGAGTCTGCAGGTGTTATTGAGTCTCGTTCATCAGGTATGAAGGGTACTTACATCAAGGTATTAAATGATGTTGTATTCGATGAGCTTGAGGAGATTAAGAAGAATAAATAATCTTTATAGAACTTAATATTAAGGATTGTGTGTTATAAAAGGACTTACGTTTGTAGGTCCTTTTTTGTATACAATATAATTCATTACTTTTTCACATGTTTTTCGTATTATAAAAGAGATTATAAATTGTTACATAATATAACTGCTTATGACACAATTTCTTGTGTGAGCTTATTTTAAATTACACTATATGATGTAAAAACTTCTTGTGTTTTCTGACAGATAATTTATAATAAAATTAGTCTAGGAGGATTGTTGTATGATTAGTTCAGATGCCTTTGGATATATTAATTTGTTGGACGGTGCAGCTGATGCAAGCTGGCAGCGTGAAACACTTATTATGAATAATATTGCTAATAACGATACACCTGGCTACAAGCGTCAGGATATAGAGTTTGAGAGCGTATTAAGACGTGAGCTTATTGGCACTCATGAGCGTACATTGGATAGGGCTGTAGATGTCCTTGATAATGATGGCAATCATGTGGACGGCATTGAATATACTGATTATAAGAATTTTTCCTATCGCTTAGACGGCAATAATGTTGATATGGATACCGAAAATGTTGAATTGGCTTCAGAGCAGATTCGTTACAATGCCATTAATACCAGCATTCAAAACGAATTTTCTAGATTTAAGTCAGTTTTGAGATAGTTATTATATTTTTTAGGAGGTATTTATATGGGATTATTTCAACCTTTTGATATAGCTGCGTCTGGTATGACAGCACAGCGCTTTAGAATGGATATTATAGCGGAGAATATCGCTAATGTTAGTACCACTAGAACAGAAAATGGTGGTCCTTATAGACGTAAAATAGTTACTTTTGAGGAAAAGCAGCTTAAGTCTGGTGTGCCTTCATTTAGACATATTTTGAAGGACAGCACAGCTGCCTATAATGGCAACGGTGTTAAGGCTACAAAAGTTTCAGAGGATATGGAGAACGATTTTATCATGGAATATGATCCTTCTCATCCTGATGCTGATGAAAATGGCTATGTTTCATATCCTAATGTTAATACAGTTACTGAGATGACAAATCTTATCGATGCCAGCCGTTCATATGAGGCTAACACTACAGCTTTTCAGGCTATTAAGTCAATGGCAACTACTGGCATATCTATTGGGCAGGTTTAATTTATTATTCAAGGAGTATAAATGGACGTTAATTCTATACAGGGCTTATATGGTGCTACACCTGTTACATCAGCAGAGACAAAAATTGATGCAGATAAGGGCTTTCAGAGTATGCTAGATTCTGTAATGGCATTACTCGATGATACTAATTCTGCAATTAAGACGGCTAATAGGGAACAGGTGGCCTTTGCTCTTGGCGAGACAGATAACACCCATGATTTAATGATTGCAGAGCAGAAAGCTAATATTGCTCTTCAGTATACTGTGGCAGTGCGCGACAAGGTACTTGAGGCATATCAACAGATTATGCAGATGCAGGTGTAATTTTATTCTTGTTTTAAATTTTTTTCAGGGGGAATAACATGCCGGAACAAATTCAAGCTCTTCTCAATAGAATATTAGAGTGGTGGAGAAAGTTCACAAGAAGGCAGCAGGTTTTGATTATATCTATATCTGCTGTTGTTATTGTGTCTTTTATTATTTTGGCTGTGATTATCACTAGACCTACAATGGTCAAGCTTATAGATTGCGAAGATGGAGTACAGGCCAATTCAGTTAAGGAACTTCTTACAGAAAATGACATTCCTTATGAGACAAGCCAGGATGGATTCACATTCTTCATTAATGAAAAAGACGAGGCTGATGCCAATATTCTTTTAGGTTCTAATTCAATTCCTAGTTCAGGATACTCTATTAATGATGCAGTAGATGGCAGCTTTTCTACCACAGAAGCTGATAAACAAAAGAAATACAAGCTTTATCTAGAGAGTAAGTTTGAGGATACTATCACTAGCCTCAGCATGGTTACTGATGCTGATGTTACTCTTAATATTCCTGACGAGGATGGAACGCTTATTTCTCATGCAGAACCAGGCTACGCTACAGTTGTTGTAGGACTTTCTAACCCTATGACTTCAAATACAGCCGCTGGTATTGCAAAATATATGTCTGTCAATCTAGGCAATGATGATACTGAGAATATCATGATTATGGATAGAGATGGTAATGTGCTGTTTGCTGGTGGCGATGCTAACTCGGCAGCTGGCAATGCATCTGCTAATCAGGATGTGAGAGACAGAGCAAGAAAAGAGATTGCTGAGCGAGTTGAGAATGTCCTTGATGGAACTAATCTATACGACAACATAACAGTTGGCGTTAACCTATCTATGAACTTTGACGAGAACAGCTGGGTTAATTACGACTACTCTGTAGATGAGGGCAGAACAGAAGGCTATCTTGATAGTGAATCATGGTCTAACTCTGAGTCTACTGGGGGCTCAGGCGGTGTGCCTGGTACAGATACCAATGATGACGATACTACATACGTCATGGAGAATGGCAATGTGACCTCCACTACAACAGAAGAAGGTGAGAAAGACTATCTTCCAGACGAGCTGATTACTACCCACAAGGATGAGATAGGAAAGCAGGTTCTTGAGGATTCTTCTATTTCTGTTACATGTAAGACATTTGCTATTTACAATCAGGACAAGATGGAAGCAGATGGTACTTTGGATGAGCTTGGACAGACATTTGATGAGTTTGTAAAGGCTAATTCAGACCCAGTTCAGCTTGAAGTTTCAGACGATATTGTTGAAGTTGTAGCTAGAGCTACTGGCTTCCCTACTACTAGTGTTAAGGTTGTTTCTTACGAGATTCCAATGTTCCAATATTCAGAAGGCTCTGGACTTGGACTTACAGATATTTTACAGATTGTTTTGGCGTTGCTTATCTTTGCAATGCTTGGATTTGTTGTGTTCCGCAGTCTTCGTACAGAGGAAGAAGAGCCTGTGGAGCAGGAGCTTACAATTGATGATCTTATTGCTTCTACTCAAGAAGAGGAGGAGGAGCTTGAGGATATTGGCTACACGGAGAAATCCGAAGCCCGCATTCTAATCGAAAAGTTTGTTGACGAAAAGCCTGAGGCTGTAGCTCAACTTTTACGAAATTGGTTAAACGAGGATTGGGGATAATGTATGGCAGCAGAAGAACTTAATGGCGTTCAAAAAGCCGCAATACTTCTAATAGCCTTAGGACCAGAGAAGTCTTCGCAGATTTTCAAGCATCTCAAGGAAGAGGAAATAGAGGAACTTACCCTTGAGATAGCTAATACCAGAAGTATTTCTCCAGCTCTTAAGGAAGAAGTTATCGAAGAATTTTATCAGGTATGTTTAGCTCAGCAGTACATTGCAGAAGGTGGTATCGGTTACGCAAAGGAACTTTTGGAAAAGGCACTTGGCGACGACCGTGCTCAGGATGTTATTACAAAGCTTACTGCTTCACTTCAGGTTCGTCCATTCGAATTTATTCGAAAGACAGAGCCTTCTCAGGTGTTGAACTTCATTCAGGAAGAGCATCCACAGACTATTGCTATGATTTTGTCTTATCTTTCAGCTGGTCAAGCATCCCTTATTATTGGTGCATTGCCTCCTGAAAAGCAGGCTGATGTAGCAAAGCGTATTGCTCTCATGGATAGAACTAGCCCAGAGGTCATCAAGGAAGTTGAGCGAGTTCTTGAGAGAAAACTTTCTTCACTTATCAATCAGGATTACACTATCGCCGGCGGTGTTGATGCGGTAGTTAATATTCTTAATACAGTTGATCGTGGTACAGAGAAGCGTATCATGGAATCTTTGGAAATCGAAGAACCAGAGCTTGCAGAAGAAATCAGAAAGAAGATGTTCGTATTCGAGGATATCCTTCTTTTGGACGACCGTGCTATTCAGCGTGTGCTTAGAGATGTTGATAACTCAGATCTTGGAGTTGCCCTTAAGGGAGCAAATGATGAGGTTCAGGCAGCTATCTTTAAGAATCTTTCTACTCGTCTTGCAGCTATGATTAAGGAAGACATGGAATTCATGGGACCTGTTCGTATGAAGGACGTAGAAGAGGCTCAGCAGAAGATAGTTGGTATTATCAGAAAGCTTGAGGATTCTGCGGAAATTGTTATTTCTAGAGGAGGCGGAGATGAGCTCATTGTCTAGTAACAATGTCATCTATGGTTTCTTGGTTGCTCCTAATGAAGTGGACGAAGAAGGAAACAACGATGAACTTGTAATTGATTCTAATGATTTAGCAAGAGAACTTATCTTAAAGCAGGAAAAGGCCTACAAGGCCAAGCTTTTAGAGGAAGAGCGTGAGCGACGTCTTGCGGCTATGAAAGAGGCTGGCGAGGAGGTTCCAGAAGGAATGGATCCAGATGAATTTCTTGGCCTAGCTGATTCTATTATGCAGAAGGAGGAGCCTGAAAGCTCCATTGAAACAGAGCAGATTTTGGCAGATGCCAATGCTGAGGCGGAGAGAATTATCGCAGATGCCCATGCTCAGGCTGATGAGATTATTAATGCTGCGCAGCTAAATGCTGAAGCTATGAAGAATCTTGCCCGCCAGGACGGTGAGAAGGAAGGCTACAACGAGGGCACTCAAAGAGCAGCTCTTGAACTTCAAGATGCAAAGCGCAACATGGATGCTGAAATCCAGCAGATTTCAAATGATTTCATGGAGCGTCAGCTTACAATGGAACATGACATAGTTGAAATGTGTATTCCAGTGTTTGAACATGTCTTTTCTGCAGAGTTATCTGGTAGAAAGGATGTTATATATCATTTGCTAGACCATTGCATTATGAAAATTGAGCGCACTGGTCAGATGCAGATAAAAGTTAGCGATGCGAATGCAGAGTTTATTAAAGGGAAAAAAGAGGAAATTCAAGGTAAAATAGGCGCCGAAGTAGGACTTGATATTATTGCGGATCCTCTTTTAAATGACAGTCAGTGTATCATAGAGACAGACGGAGGAATTTTCGACTGCAGTATTGATACTGAACTTGATAATCTGATTAGAGAGATAAAGGCGCTAGCATATAGAGGATAGCGTTAGGAGGAGAATGGACCAGGGTTTATTAATGCAGCTTACTGAGAAGGACTATTTTAAATCTCTCGGCAAGGTTGTAAAAGTTGTTGGACTTACAATTGAATCAGTTGGACCTGAAGCCAAGCTACGTGATTTGTGCGAGATTATTGTTGAAGGCTCAGATCAGCGTATTAAAGCAGAGGTTGTTGGATTTAAAGACAAACGTCTGCTTTTGATGCCTTATGAGAACGTTGAAGGTATTGGCGTTGGTTGCATGGTAGAAAACACAGGACATCCTCTGGGAATCCCTGTTGGCGACCAGTTGCTTGGACATTTGGTTGATGGACTTGGTATGCCATCTGATATTGATGACCTTACTGAATTTGAGGAATTGCCAGAATATCCTGCTGAGGCTGATCCTCCAGATCCTATGGCTCGAGTTATTATCAAGGAGCCTCTTTCTCTGGGAGTTAAGGCTGTTGATGGTCTTATTACCGTTGGAAAGGGACAGAGAATTGGAATTTTTGCCGGCTCAGGTGTAGGTAAATCTACTCTTATGGGTATGTTTGCCCGTAACACCAAGGCTCAGATAAATGTTATAGCTCTTATTGGAGAGCGTGGACGAGAAGTTAGAGAATTCGTTGAAAACGATTTGGGTCCAGAAGGTATGGCTCGTTCTGTTGTTGTATGCGCCACTTCTGATAAGCCTGCTCTTATCAGAAAAAAGGCTGCTCTTACAGCGACAGCTATTGCTGAGTATTTTAGAGATCAGGGCAAGGATGTTCTTTTGATGATGGACTCACTTACCCGTTTTTCAATGGCTCAACGAGAGATAGGACTTGCTTCTGGTGAGCCTCCTGTTACAAGAGGATATCCACCATCAGTTTATTCTGAAATGCCTCGTCTTTTGGAGAGAGCAGGCAATGCTGCTGTAGGCTCTATTACAGGACTTTACACAGTCTTAGTAGACGGTGATGACTTCAACGAGCCAATCACTGATACAGCTCGTTCTATTTTAGATGGACATATTGTTTTAAACAGAAAATTAGCCCAGAAGAATCATTATCCTGCTATAGATGTTTTGCAGTCTATTTCCAGAGTTATGTCAGCTGTTGCCACTCCGGAGCATAAATCTATTGCTGGAAAGCTTAAGAATGTTCTTGCGACATATCAAGAGGCTGAGGATTTGATTAATATTGGTGCATATAAGAATGGCTCTAATAAGGCCATTGATTATGCGATTCAAAAGATTGACGCTGTTAATGATTTTCTTTTACAGAGTACAGCAGATAAATTCGAGTATGACGAGATTTTGGAGATGATGGCTGCAATCTTTCAAGAGTGAGGGATGATTTATGGCGAAATTTGTCTACAGAATGCAAAATATACTTGATTTAAAGCAAAAGCTAGAAGAGCAAGAGAAGGCCAATTTTGGCCTTGCTGTAGCAAGATATAATGAGGAGCAGCAAAAGCTTAGAGATATTATGCTTCGTCAGGCAGCATATGAAAAGCACTTAAAGGATATTTCCATTGGCGATATTGATATCAAAGAAATCAGGTCTTGTAAATCGGCTATTGCAGCTATGAAGGTTGCTCTTAGAAGTCAGCTTATTGAGGTATCTAAGGCTCAAAAAGCTATGGAGAATGCTAGAAGAAAGTTGAACGCAGTTATGATGGAGCGAAAAATGCATGAAAAGTTGAGAGAGCATGCATTTGAAGAATTTTTAGATGAAATCGACAGGGAAGAAAGTAAGATAACTGACGAGCTTGTTAGCTACACTTACTTTAACAATTCAAGTGAGGATGATTAGTTATGGCAGACGTAACAGAGATGCAGGAAAACGAAGCGAATGAAGTAGATCCAAAAGCTGCTAAAAAGGCGGCGAAGGAAGCGAAAAAGGCTGCAAAAAAAGCTAAAAAAGAAGCCAAGAAAAATGGCGAAGAATATGAAGATGACGACGAATCTCTTGGCATTGGTGGTCGTCTTATAATGGGAGTTGTTGTGCTCCTTATTATTTTGATTTGGTTTGTAATCTTTGGCTTTTTGGTAAAGATGGACGTGGGCGGATTTGGTTCAACCGTCCTATTTCCTGTGCTTAAAGATGTGCCTTATGTTAATCGTATTTTACCTGGTATTGAGGAGTATATTCCTCAGGAAGAGGATGCTTATGCTCAGTACACAACTGTTGAGGAAGCAGTTGATAGAATCAAGGAACTTGAAGTTGAAATTGAAGAGCTCAAGGCCTCAGGAAATGCCAACAGTGATTATATTGCAGAATTGGAAGCTGCAGCTGCTGAATTAGCAGAGTACAAGGCTAACGAAGCATCTTTTGAAGAAACTAAAGAAAAATTTTACGAAGAGGTTGTTTTTTCGGACAATGCACCCGATATAAATGAATATAAGACTTACTATGAGTCTATTGAGCCTGAAAATGCCGAAGCGATATACAAACAGGTGGTTTCTCAGTTGCAAAAAGACGCGGAAATCCAGGACTATATCAAGGCCTACTCAAGTATGAAGCCAAAGAATGCAGCTGCCATATTTGATACTATGACAGATGATTTTGACTTGGTATGTGAGATTTTACAGGGAATGGACGCTAGTACGAGAGCAGATATCCTAGCTGCAATGAACGCGGAAAATGCAGCAATCATCACTAAGATGATGGAACCATAGCTCCATGGTCTTATATTGAAGCTTGAAAATAGAATAGGTGAAAGGAGGAAAGCATGACAAGTAGCAATGTTTCTAACTTGCTGATTCAAGTAAGTCAGATTGACATGTCAGCTGTTAATGACAAGATGACAGTGTCAAAGGATAAAGGCTTATTCGAAAATACTCTTAAGAACGTTGCTGGTTCTGGAAATCCAGTTGATATCAAACAGGCTGAACCTACAAAAAATACGCTAGCTAATAAGCCTTTTGAATCTGGAGCCATTGCTAAATCGGTTGCTGATAGACCAGAAAATGGTCAGACAGCTGACTCTTCACGAGTAGTAGAGAAAGTTGAAGCAGTTGCCGAAGAAATCAAGGATGTCATCAAAGATGAATTAGACATCACAGATGAAGAACTTGAAAAGGCTATGGAAACACTAGGGCTTACAATTTTGGATTTATTCAATCCACAAAGTTTAGCTCAGCTAGTGACAGAGATTACTGGTGAGACAGATTCAGTTGCACTTTTGATGAACGATAGCTTTAAAAATATCTTAGACAATGTGTCGACACTTACGAATCAGCTACTTGACGATTTGAAGATATCCTTTGAAGAAGTTAAGGAGATTGTACTTCCTGAACTTAAGTCAGAGAATCTTGAAATCAACGAAGAACTTGTTAAAGTCGATTTACCTACAGAAAATCCTAGTAAGCTGGAAGAGGTTATCGATGATAATCAAAACTTAAATCCAGTTGAGCCACAGGTTGTTCTTACAGAACAAATCAAACCTATGGAGGGAGAAAGCGTTAATCCTCAGCAGAATATCCAGACTGATATAAATAATTCTGTTGAGATGAAACCTCAGGTAGACGACAACAATAATTCTTCAAAACAAGAATTTGATTTTTCAAAAAATGCTAAGACTGCAAACGATACTCCAAAGGTGACTCATGAAGCTCCTGTAGTACATGAGAACATGGTAGTTGGACAGCAAGAAGCTGCTATTGAATATTCAGTTGAACAGGAAGTAGTTACACTACCTACTGGCGAAACGGTAAGAGCAGAGAGTATTGTTAATCAACTTGTAGAGCAGGCGAAAGTTTTAACAGATGCAGAATCAACTACAATGGAGATGACACTTAATCCTGAGGGACTTGGTAAAATCTTCATGGAAGTCACTCAAAAGGGTGATGTGATTACAGCAAAAATTTTCACTGAAAATGATGCAGTTAAGCAGGCTCTTGAAAATCAAATGGCAACTCTTAGAACAGAGCTCAACCAAAATTCAACAAAAGTTACTTCAATCGAAGTTTCAGTTGGAGCCCATGAGTTTGAAAGAAATCTTGAGCAGAATGCAAGAGATGAAAGCAGACGAGAGGAACAGATGAGCAAACAGTCTTCAAAGAGAAATAGCCGAATTAACCTCAATTCATTAGATGAACTTTCAGGTATCATGTCTGAAGAGGATATGTTGATAGCTCAGATGATGAAGGATAATGGAAATACATTAGATTTCCAAGCATAAATTATAAGGAGGAGATTAATGGCAGAACCACTTATTGGAAGTGTAGTTAACGGTGCTTATAAAAAGACCGCAGCTTCCCAAGAAGCAACAAAAGCTAATACAAACATTTCCACTTCTAAAACCGCTGAAACAAAAGACGGCGGATATACAGAAGAGATGTTTATGAAGCTTCTGGTGGCAGAAATGCAATACCAGGATCCGCTTGAGCCAACAGACAATAGTCAGTACGTAGCTCAGCTTGCATCATTTACACAAATCGAAGCCATCCAAGCAGTTCAGGCTGATATGAAAAATATCCAGGGTAACAGCATGGTAGGTAAGATGGTAGCTCTTATAGATGATGACAATGTTGAAATTCACGGCAGAGTTGATTATGTAAGAACTGACGATGATGGCCAATTATTAGCTTCAGTTAACAACAAGGAATATCCTGTTGAGAAGATTAAGTCCATTATGGACGAGACTTATTACAACGCAGTGCTTGTTGCTGATACAATTCTCGCTGATATATCAAAGCTTCCTACCAAGGATCTTCTTACACTTGGTGATGAAGAAGATGTAGTGAAGGTTGCAACAATGATTAATTCTCTGGATGCATATACAAAAGGCTTCCTTGGAGATGATGTTACAAAATATGTACAGTCATTGGTTGATAAGATTGCAGAATTGAAGAAAACTAAACAGGAAGCTGAAGAGGAAGTAAATAAGCGTACTACACCAAAGACAGAGGAAGTGAATACTTCCACAGAAACTGCAGAAAATACAGGTGCTGCAGCAACATCACAGACTACAGTGAATTCAGAGACTACAGAAGAACCTGAATCTACTGAGACATCTCCAGTTGTAGGAGTAGACGAGGGGTAGGAGGAAAATATGAGTAATATAAAAATTAATCCAAACTTTACCTCCATTGAACAAGTTGCAGGTACTTACCTGAACCCAACCTCAGCGTCAAAGCCACAGGGCACTTTAAATGGTGCATCTTTTGAAGAAATCTTTAAGCAAAAGATGGAAGCTGGCTCTGAGCTTAAGTTTTCTAAGCACGCATCACAGCGTTTAGATGACAGAAATATTAAGCTTTCAGAAGAGCAGTCTCTTAGACTTGAAGAAGGTGTACAAAAGGCTTCGGCAAAAGGAATTACTGATTCGCTTGTACTTGTTGATACTTTAGCATTTATTGTTAATGTACCAAATCAGACCGTAGTAACAGCTATGGATCAAACAGAATCAGATGAGAACATTTTTACAAATATTGACGGTGCTGTAATAGTTTAGCTGGACCTTATGGAAGCTAATTGCCGTTGACTGACAGATACGGCAGTACAGTACTGAAGATGCTATATCCACGGAGGTCATTCATTATGATGAGATCACTTTTCTCTGGTGTAGCTGGTCTTAAGACTCACCAGACAAAGATGGATGTTATCGGTAATAACATCTCGAACGTTAATACAGTTGCGTTCAAATCATCTTCAACAACTTTTTCTGATATTATGTATCAGACAACTTCACAGGCATCTGGCGCCACAGCTAATCGTGGTGGTACAAATGCAAAGCAGATAGGTCTTGGTGTTACTAATGGAGCAACAAAAATCTCCATTACATCAGCAGGTGCTGCACAGTCTACTGGTGATGCACTTGATATCAGACTTACTGATTCAAACTCAACAAATTTCTTTATCGTTAATAACGGTTCAGAAAACCTGTTTACAAGAGCTGGTTCTTTCTACATTGATGGAAATGGTAACCTTGCAATGACTACAACAGGTTATCTTGTTATGGGGTGGCAGGTTGATCCACAGGACCCTGCAAATGTAATCAAAGATACAGTAACTCCTCTTAGAGTTATGAGACCTGAGAATCTTACATCTGCACCTGAGGCTACTACAAATGCTAACTTTAGTGGCGTTATTGATAAAAACGATAGCCAGTTTAGCTCAAGCAACGGCTATATTCGTTCTTTCACCTTCTATGATAATTTAGGATACTCATACACAGCTAAATTTGCTATTAAGCGAATTCCTGATGAGATTCCTGGTGAATACAACGGTATGTTTACTGTTGAACTTTCAGCTATATATGATTCAGAGAATAATGACATTCTCGCTAATTACCTCAGAGATGGCGGTAATTTACAAGATATTTTCGGTGAAAATGTTCAGACAACAAGTGCTTATGAAGCAGTAGCAAATACTTATTCATTTACTCTTGGCGGTTTGAATGAAATCACTATGACTGATTCATCAACAGGCAATACATATAACTACAATAATGCAACACAGACTTTTGTTAATACAGCAGACCCAGCAGATACACTTACTTTATCAGCGGTTTGCGGTATTCCAAACGACAAGACTGTTACTGGCGTTTCAATTACAATTCCTGCAGGGCAGACTTCAACAAATATTTTAAATATTACAACACAGACAATCGGTTACGAACTTAGCTTTGATACAAGCGAAGGTTTCTTAAATTTTGCAGGTGTTGCAGGTAATAAAAACCTTATGTTAAATACAGCGTTACTTGGACCAAACAAGGCAGATGCTGCATTATCTAACATTGATATTGACTTCTCAAAGATGCTTAATTACGACAACGGTGGAACATCAACTTGCGTTGCAAACCGTGGTGTTCAGGATGGCTCTTCAATGAGAGGTGAAGGTAAAAAGCTTGGTACAATGACAGGTCTTTCTGTTCAGAACAGTGGTAAGATCTATGGCTCTTATAGCAATGGTAATACAGTTCTTTTGGGACAGATTGCAGTAGCTCAGTTTGCTAATGCATCAGGTCTTGAAGAAATGGGAGATAACTGCTATCAGACAACACTTAACTCTGGTGAGTTTGATGGTATTGGTATCGAAGTTTCAGCTGATGGTTCTTCAATGAACACAGGACAGCTTGAAATGTCCAATGTAGACCTTTCAGGAGAGTTTACAGATATGATTACCACACAGCGTGGTTTCCAGGCTAACTCTCGTATAATCACTGTTTCAGATACAATGCTTGAAGAATTGATTAACCTTAAGAGATAATTACTGATTTATAATTAAAACAAACCCGTGGTTGATAATCCTTAAACCCCTGAAACTATCAGGTTCTTGGTATATTTTTATAGACTTTACAATTGGACTTAATAATACTAAGACCTGATGGTTGTCAGGGGTTAAAGTGAGGATTATGCACAAAACGGGTTTTTTTAGTTGTGGTGAAATTTCAAATTATTCCTAAAAATTTTGTGAAGAAACAAGATGTAGTGGTAAGGACATAAAAATTACACAATAAAATGCGACTATTTTGTTGTGAAAAGTAGACAATTATATGCAAATCTAGTAAAATAATCACAAAAGTTATATTGTCTTTTTACTATGTGCATTTATGTAAATTTCTAAAATATAGGTGGTGATAACTTTGGATCTAGGGTCTTTAATTGGCTTAGTACTCGGTGTTGTAATGGTCATCTTTGGTATTGTATCATCCGGTGGCGTTGCAGCGATTGCAAACTTCATAGACGTTCCATCAGTCATCATTACAATCGGAGGTTCCTTGTCCTCATGTATTGCTTGTAATAAGATGTCAGACTTCACTGCAGGTCTTAAGGGACTGGGTCTTGCAATTAAAGAGCCAGCAGTAGGAAATGCTGCAGATACTATTGGCAATATCATCAATCTCGCTAACATTTCCCGTAAAGAAGGTATACTTGCTCTAGAAGAGGCAGCAAATGGCATAGAAGATGAGTTCCTGAAAAAAGGAGTCAATCTTGTAGTCGATGGTACTGATCCAGAGCTTGTTAGAGCGATTCTTGAAACAGATATGAGCTGTCTTGAGGATAGACATAAGGTAGTTATTGGCTTTTGGCAAAAATGGGGTGAAATGGGCCCTGCCTGGGGTATGATTGGTACTCTGGTTGGACTTGTTAACATGTTAAAGAACCTTTCCGATGCATCTACAATCGGACCTAACATGGCGGTTGCCTTGCTGACCACTCTTTATGGTTCTTTGATTGCTAACTGGCTTACAGGCCCAGTTGGAACAAAGCTTGGAGTTAATAACAATCTTGAAATTATGATGAAGAGCATAACCGTTGAGGGCTTACTTTCAATTCAAGCAGGTGAGAACCCACGTGTTATAGAAGAGAAACTCAAATCATTCCTTCCACCTTCTGCTAGAAACACTATTGGTGAAGGCGGCGGAGAAGGAGGAGGTGAGGGCTAATGGCAAAGAAGCAAAAGCAAGAAGAAGGTCCTGCTGGTTCTCCTGCCTGGATGGCCACTTTCTCCGATTTGATGAACTTGCTACTTTGCTTCTTCGTATTGCTTTTCTCTATGAGTAGTACTGATACTGAGAAGTTCCAAGAAGTAATTGCAAGTATCCAATCAAGTTTTAGTATTTTCTCATCTGGCGGCACCTCTATTGGTGAGGGGCAGATGATTTCATCAGGTATCAGCCAGCTTGAAATGTTTGATGACTATTTCAACAGTGTTCATGATGGCGATGATGAACAATATGAAAAAGAGGGTGCTTCTGATACACAGAGCGATGGACAATTGTCTACCGATGGTGCTACAGAGACCCAAAACAATAATATAGGCGAGGTTTCCGTAGATGAAGCTATGGAAGCTCTTGAAGAGGCCGGAGCAGCAGAAAGCGAAGGCATGGCAGAACAAATCGAACAGAAGCTGGTGGAATATGGACTTCAAGACCAGGTAGAAGTAGATTTCAATGCTAACTATGTAATGATTAGAATCAATGGAGCTTTACTTTTTAACTCAGGTAAGGCTGAGCTTACAGATGAGGCAGTTGTTATTGTTGACAACATAGCAAAGATTCTCGAAGAATATGATTCTAATATCATAGAAATTGAGGGACATACGGATAACGTACCAATGTCCTCTGGTACATACGAAAACAACGACGTACTTTCTATGTATCGAGCACTTAATGTTGCAGAGAGAGTTAGACAAGACACTAATCTCAATCCAGCATACATTAAATCAGCTGGTCGAGGAGAGTATGTTCCAATTGCAGATAACAGCACAAAAGAAGGACGCGCTAGAAACCGAAGGGTAGAAATTAAGGTTTATAACTCGTATTCCTCTGATGTAGCAGAAGAATAGAAAGGATTACCTTGGATTATGAAAAAGAATTTGATTACAGTAGTTATATTGGCACTGGTTGTAGTAAATCTTGTTCTTACTGCGGTTCTTACAATTTCTATCGTGCCTGAGACAAAAAAAGCTAACGAGCTTATCACAAAGGTTTGCTCAGCTATTGATTTGGATTTGCAGGCAGGAGATACAGCTGGTTCACTTGCTGTAAATGTAGAAGACTTATTTGACTACGCTGTTAATAGCGGAGAGACAATGACTATCAACTTGAAGAACAGCGGAGATGGTAAGGACCATTATGGTATCCTTGGTATTTCACTTTCTCTTGATACAACAAACGAAGATTATTCAAAGTTTGGTGATGGCGCTGGTGATTTATCAGCTTACGATAATGTTATCAGCGATACAATTAAGTCGGTGGTTGCAAGCCATACAGTTGATGAGATGAGAAATAACGAAGAGGGTGTTAAGGAAGAGATTCTGGAGGCCCTTCAGACTTTATTTAAGTCTTCAGTTATTGTAAGAGTTAATTTCTCTACAGCAACATATAATTAAGCAACAAATTTCGGGGCGAATGGTGGTGAGATAGTTTGGGTGATGTCCTTTCTCAAAATGAAATAGATAATTTGCTTAACGCTTTGACAAGTGGTGAGTTGGATGCAGACGAGATCAAGAACACCAAAGAAAAGCCTGTAAAGAATTACGACTTTGCAAGACCGTCAAAGTTCTCCAAGGAACATTTGCGTACATTGGAGATAATTTTTGAGCATTACGGAAGACTTTTGGCAACAAACCTGCCTATCTTCCTTAGAAAGAATATACAGGTTGAGGTAATGAACTCTGAGGCTGTTACCTATATGGAGTTTTCAAATTCCCTTTCCAATCCTGTATTACTAGGTATTGTAGATTTTTCTCCATTGGAGACTAACATAATAGTTGAGATGGCTTCTAATCTTGGTTTTGCCATGGTAGATAGAATGCTTGGCGGCGAGGGAGAGCCTCTTGACAAAATCAGAGATTTCTCAGAGATTGAACTTTTAATTATTGAAAGAGTCATGACATCCTGTGTTGAACTCCTTAGAGAGCCTTGGGCTAACGTACTTGATGTTCATCCACGACTTGAAAGAATTGAGACTAATTCGCAGTTCGCGCAGATTATATCTCCATCAGAGATGATTGCGATTGTAACTGTCAACATTAAAATTGGTGATGTAGAAGGATTGATGAATGTTTGTCTACCTTTTATTACTTTAGAGCCAGTTATGGACAAATTAAACACAAAGTTCTGGTATAGTAGTCAAAAGGAAAAGACAGGTGTTAGTTATTCAGATGCTGTAGAGACGCTTATAAATAGGGCTAAGATACCTATTAAGGCGGTTCTTGGAAATAGCGTTATAACAGTAGCAGATTTTTCTCAGCTTCAGGTTGGAGACATAGTTAGACTTGATACAAAGGTCGACGAAGAGCTTGATGTATTTGTGGGCGATATTAAGAAATTCTCAGCCCTTCCAGGTGCTTCAGGCAAAGATTACGCAGTTAGAGTGACACAAATCATTAGGGAGGAGCAATAGAATGGGTGATGGTGTATTATCACAAGACGAGATAAATGCACTACTTAGTGGCGGAGTTCCCGATGCACCAGCCGGCGAACCATCTTCTGGAGGTGGCGGAGAGCTATCAGAACAAGAGATGGATACTATCGGCGAGGTAGCCAACATCAGCATGGGAAGTGCTGCGACGACATTATTTTCTCTTGTAAATAAAAAAGTTGAGATATCGACACCGGTTGTATCAGAGACTGATTGGGCAGGACTTGCAGCTGGTTATGATAAATCTTGTGTAGTAGTCCGTATTGGATATACTAAGGGACTTGACGGAAGTAACATCCTTGTTTTAAAGGAAGATGACGTCAAGGTAATTACCGACCTTATGATGGGCGGTGATGGTACAAATATAGACGGAGAGATTTCAGAGCTGCATTTGTCAGCCATCTCAGAGGCCATGAATCAGATGATGGGTGCCTCAGCAACTTCTCTTTCATCTATGCTTAATAAGATGGTTGATATTTCTCCACCTAACGCCACTCTTACAGATTTGGCGACTATCGATCCGGGTGAGATTGATGAGTTCTTGAACGAGAATTTCGTTAGAATAGCTTTCAAGATGGAGATTGGAGACCTGGTTAACAGTGAGATGATGCAGTTGTATCCTATATCTCTTGCAAAAGAAATGTGTGCAGCTGTTCTCAATAATATGGAGACCGATTCAAACTCTACTGTAGACGATGGAGTGGCACCAACGCCAGCACCAGCACCTGCGGCAGCAGCACCGGCTCCAGAACCAGCACCGGCACCAGCGGCGGCAGCAGGAGCAGCCCCACCACCGATGCCTCAGATGGATCCAAATATGATGCAGGGACAGCCAATGATGGCTCCTCCATATATGTATGCACCACAACCTACAGTAAATGTGCAACCAGCACAATTTACACCGTTTGGACCAGGCTTTTCTGCACAATTTGCACAGGAAAACATAGACTTAATTCTTGACGTACCACTTGAAGTTACAGTAGAATTAGGTCGTACTAACAAAACAATCCAAGACATTTTGGATTTCGCTCCAGGTACAATCATCGAGCTAAATAAAATAGCCGGTGAACCAATAGATGTACTTGTTAATGGCAAGTACGTGGCAAAAGGCGAAGTAGTAGTTATCGAAGAGTCTTTTGGTGTACGAATTACAGAAATCATCAAAGAATAAAATATATTTAAGGAGATGAAGACATGGCAAAAAACATTTTAATTTGTGACGACGCTGCTTTTATGAGAATGATGATTAAGGACATCCTCACAAAGAATGGCTACAATGTTGTAGGAGAAGCAGAAAACGGCAAAATTGCTGTTGATAAGTACACAGAGCTTTCTCCTGATCTTGTTCTTCTCGACATCACAATGCCTGAGATGGATGGTATCGGCGCATTGAAGGCTATCAAAGAAAAGGATCCTAACGCTTGCGTTATCATGTGTTCTGCAATGGGACAGCAGGCAATGGTTATCGAGGCTATTCAGTCAGGAGCAAAAGACTTTATCGTTAAGCCTTTCCAGGCTGAAAGAGTTCTTGAGGCAGTCAAGAAGGTTATTGGATAATCATGCTGATTCTTTTGTCGGCGGCAGATAGCTTTTTTCAGCTGTTTTTTGTGCTGATTATATTTATCGGCGTTCTTGCGCTTACCTACTATGTTACTAAGTGGATAGCAGGTTATCAGAAGACACAGGGGCTTAATAAGAACCTAGAAATCGTCGAGGCTATCAGAATCACAAATAATAAATATGTCCAGATAGTTAGAGCGGGAGAAGATAAATATTTCGTTATAGCTATTGGTAAGGAAGAGGTTACTTTGCTTGGTGAATTAACAGCTTCTGAGCTTAAATTTTTGTCTGAGGAGGAGCAGGGTTCTGTCAATCCTCCTGTGGACTTTAAGACAATTCTGGACAAACTCAAGAAGAAAAGTTAATTTTGCAGGCTGGATATGTTATGAATAAATTTAAAAAGGTATATGTCATTTGTAGTTTAGTGTTTGCAGCTACATGTATTTTTTGTACGCTTTTCATGAGTACGATTACTGCAAAGGCAACTGAATATGATAACAATACCGAATTTGATACAGAATATGGGGCTGACAATGGGCATTATGGCGCAACTGAAAATGCGCCTAATGCTTCAGATGAGACTGTTGGAGATGGTGGATTCACATTGCAGTTCGATGGCAATGATGGTAATTTCTCATCTACTCTTAGGATGCTATTAATCCTTACAATTATCGCATTATCCCCATCTATTCTCATAATGCTTACATCCTTTACCAGATGCGTAATAGTGCTTCACTTTGTGCGCGCTGCTATAGGTACTAATACAGCGCCTCCGAATCAGGTTTTGATTGGCTTGGCGTTGTTTTTAACTTTATTTATTATGTCACCTGTTTTAACTCAGATTAAAACAGATGCGATTGATCCTTTTGATGCAGGAGAGATTACCCAAGAAGAGGCTATTGATGCTGCTGTTATGCCTATCCGTGAGTTTATGTATGGACAGACTCAGACCAAGGATCTTAATCTATTTTGTGACATAGCTGGAGTTACCTACGAGGATTATGATGATGTTGCTTTTACAGTTTTAGTTCCTAGTTTCATACTTTCAGAACTTAGAACAGCATTTATCATTGGATTTTTAATTTATATTCCATTTATTGTTATTGATATGGTTGTTGCATCAGTACTTATGTCAATGGGTATGATGATGCTTCCGCCTACTACCATATCCCTACCATTCAAGATTCTCTTGTTTATCTTGGTTGACGGATGGGATTTGGTTATAGGAGGTCTTGTTAAGACTTTCTATTGATGGAGAAGATTTAGGATTTAGGAGAGTAAGTTATGACAGAGGGACAGGTACTCGATATTATTAGAGATGCTATCTATACACTTCTTATGGTTTCGTTACCATTGCTTTTAGTATCTCTTGTTATTGGTTTGGCAATTAGTATTTTTCAAACAGTTACATCTATTCAGGAACAGACCCTTACTTTCATTCCTAAAATAGTTGGCGTTTTCACAGCCCTTATGATTTTTGGTCCGTGGATGCTTTCTGTGCTTACAGATTACATCAATAATCTATGGGCAAATTTCAGTATTTATTTAGGCTAGGATAGATGTTTAGTGTTGATTTTACTTTACAAAATTTTGAATATTTTCTTCTGATACTTACACGCATATCCATGTTTGTAGTGGTGGCGCCATTTTTTAATACTAGAAATACGCCTGTTAGAGTTAAGATAGGCTTTTCAGCTATCGTATCTTTGATGTTGTATTTTGTGGTAGATTTTAGCGCCCTTAATTATTCTACAGTTGTTGGATATGCTTTTTTAGTTGTTAGAGAGGCTGTAACTGGACTTATTATAGGATTTTCAACTTATTGCTGTACATTCATAATTCAGCTTGCGGGTCACATGATTGATATGAATATAGGTCTTTCTATGGCCCAAGAGTTTGATCCTACTATGGGTTCAGAAGTTTCAGTTACGGGTTTGCTTTATAATCAATTTATTATGGTGCTCCTTATTTTATCAGGAATGCATAGATATATTTTTAGGACACTATGTGATGCTTTTGAGTTGATTCCTATAGGAGGGACTATTTTTAGATGGGATTCACTTTTGAGTTCCACAATTATTTTTATTGCAGATATTTTTGTCATTGCTTTTAGAATTATACTTCCGGTGTTTGCTGTAATCATGATTTTAAATGCAATACTTGGAATAATGGTTAAGGTTGCGCCACAGATTCACATGTTCTCTGTAGGTGCTCAGCTTAAAATCATCGTTGGTTTTATAGTTTTATTCTTAACGGTATTTTTACTTCCTGATATAGCTAGTTTTATTTTCAAAGAGATGAAAAAAATGATGTCACTATTTATACAAGGATTATACTGATTTGATGCAAAGGGAAAATAATCTATTAATTGCATATAATCTTCAGTTCTTTGCAAAAGATGGAGAGGGCGGTGAGAAGACAGAACAGCCTACCTCTAAAAAACTCCAGGATGCAAGAAAAGAAGGTAAGGTGGCAAAAAGCAAGGAAATTGTTAATGGTTTCTCGCTTTTGGGCTTTTTTATTAGCTTGCGAATCTTTCTGGAATTTGCAGGTGTTAGATTTGAGGAAATTTTTGCATGGATTTATGCTATAATACCAGATATAGTAGAAATGAATGGAAGTGGCATGACAATACAAACAATATCTGGGATTTTCCAGACCTTGCTTTTGAAGATGTTTTTAATTCTACTTCCGTTTTTAGCTATTGGTTTTGCAACACATTTTGTGGGGAATTTGATTCAGGTAGGATGGAAGCCTACCCTAAAGCCATTGCAGCCTAAACTTAGCAAGTTTAATCCTATCAGTGGATTTCAGAGAATCTTTTCCAAGCAATCAATTGTTAATTTGATTCTAGCTCTTGCGAAAGTAACACTTGTGTTTTATATAGCGTATCTCAATATTAGAGACCAGGCTAACAATCTATTTATACTTTATGATATTAATCTAAGGGCAGCTCTTAGTTTGATATTTAAAATTATTGTTGATACAGGCATTAAGATTAGCCTTGTATATATCGTTCTTGGATTTGCAGATTATGCTTATCAGCGCTGGAAATTTAGAGATGATATGAAGATGACTAAGCAGGAAGTCAAGGATGAGTACAAAAATTCCGAAGGAGATCCTGCTATCAAGGGCAAGCAGAGGCAGAGGATGATGGAAGCCTCTCAGAGGAGAATGATGCAAAGCGTCCCACAGGCGGATGTTGTCATCACCAACCCTACCCACATTGCTGTTGCTATTTTATATGACAACACAAAAGATGAGGCACCCCGTGTGGTAGCCAAGGGCGAGGATTACCTTGCTAAAAAAATTAAGGACACCGCCAAGGATAGCGGTGTACCGATAGTTGAAAACAAACCGCTGGCCAGAGCACTGTATGCCACTGTTGATGTGGATCAGGTTATTCCGCCTGAGTTGTATCAGGCTGTTGCAGAGATTCTGGCGGTTGTATATACCAATAGAGCTAGCTAGAAATATTTTCGGAAAGGGGGATTAGTATGGATTTAACAGCATCAGTTAAGAAAACAGATGTTGGGATTGCGCTTTATTTACTTGCAGCTGTTACATTCTTTGTAATACCTATCCCTAATTTCCTTTTGGATATAATGATTGCTTTCAATATATCCATTGCACTAATCGTTTTAATGAATGTTCTTTTCGTACAAGAAGTGTTGGATATGTCTTTCTTCCCAACATTACTTCTTTTTACGACTATTTTTAGAATTTCACTTAACGTTTCATCTACAAGACTTATTCTTTCAACAGGAGACCCTGGTAATGTTGTTAAGACATTCGGTAGTTTCGTTGGTGGTAACGATCTTGTTATTGGAGCTATCATTTTCTTAATTCTGATTATTATTCAGTTTATGGTTATCAACAAAGGTTCTGAGCGTGTAGCTGAGGTTTCAGCTCGATTCACCTTGGATGCTATGCCTGGTAAGCAGATGGCCATTGACGCTGATTTGAATACAGGTGCTATTGATGATGCCGAGGCCAAAAGACGAAGAGATAAGATTCAGGAAGAATCTGCATTCTTCGGAGCTATGGACGGTGCTACTAAGTACGTTAAGGGAGATGCTACAGCAGGTCTTATCATTACTGTTATCAACCTTGCAGGTGGTACAGTAATGGGCATGCTTAATCAGGGACTTCCTGCAGCTGACGCGCTTCAACAGTTTGGCATCCTTACAATCGGTGATGGACTTGTATCTCAGATTCCATCTCTTTTGATTTCACTTTCAACAGGTATTTTGGTTACAAAGGGTTCTAAGGCTGCTGATTTCTCAGGCACACTTATCAAGCAGCTTTTTGGTATTCCTAAGGTTCTTTATATAGTTGGTGGAACTATGGCCTTTCTTGGTATAGCTACACCTCTTAACCCTGTGCTTTTCATCGCTTTTGGCGGTGCTTTTATTGTGTCAGGCCTTTCTATTTCTAAGACTATAGGCGAGGAGGAAATAGAGCAGGAGGTTGCAGCTGAGGAGACTGAGGCTGAGGAAATCCGCAAGCCGGAAAATGTTGTTTCTCTTTTACAGGTTGATCCGATTGAGCTTGAGTTTGGTTACGGAATTATTCCCCTTGCAGATGTTAACCAGGGTGGTGATTTGCTCGACCGAGTTGTAATGATTCGAAGGCAGATAGCCCTTGAGCTAGGTACGGTTGTTCCGATTATCAGACTTAGAGATAATATTCAGCTCAATCCTAATCAATATATCATTAAAATAAAGGGTATTCAGGTGACAGAGGGCGAGATTTTATTTGACCACTATATGGCCATGAATCCTGGATATGTTGAGGAAGAGATTACAGGTATTCCAACATTCGAGCCGTCATTCCATTTGCCGGCCATATGGATTACAGAGAGTCAGAGAGAGCGAGCAGAGTCTCTTGGATATACAGTTGTTGATCCTCCATCTATTATCGCTACTCATTTGACTGAGATTATCAGAAGTCATATTGCAGAGCTTCTTACAAGACAGGATGTACAGAATCTTATCGACAATCTCAAGGAGACCAATCCTGTTATTGTGGAGGAACTTATTCCAAAGCTTCTTGGCCTTGGCGATGTTCAAAAGGTTCTTCAGAATCTCTTATCAGAAGGTGTTTCTATTCGAGATTTGCTTACAATATTCGAGGTATTGGCTGACCACGCAACAACTACCCACGATACAGATGTATTGACAGAGTACGTACGACAGGGATTGAAGCGTGCTATATCAGGTAGATATTTTGCTCCTAATGAGACCACGCAGGTTATTACTGTAGATCCTAAGGTAGAGCAGGATATTATGGCTTCTATTAAGCAGACTGAGCAAGGTGCATATTTGACTCTTGATCCAGAGCGAATTAAGGCAATAATCGATTCTCTTGGCCAGGAGATTAATAAGCTTGAGGAGATGGGACGTACACCTATTGTTGTTACATCTCCAATCGTCAGAATGTACTTTAAGAGCATGACTCAGGATTACTATAAGGATTTGATTGTAGTTTCATACAATGAAATAGATTCAAATGTTGAATTATCATCAGTAGGAATGGTTACAGGGTGAGAATAAATGACAATTAACAAATACACTGGGAAAACTGAAGAAGAGGCAATGTCAAAGGTTCGAAAGGAACTTGGCAATGCTGCAGTTATTATGAATGTTAAGGTGATTAAGCCTAGGGGACTAGGTGGTCTATTTAAGAGTAACACCTACGAGGTCACTGCAGCTGTGGAAGATGACGATGTTAGGAACAATCCTTTTGTTCCTGATGAGGTCGCTTCAGCTATTAGCAATTCACAGGAAAAAGCTTCTGGAGAAAATGAATCTTCTGGATTTGATGCTGTAGCTGATGATGCCATTATGCTTAAGAATGCTTTTTCGGCAGTTAATGAAGTTCTTGAAAAGCAGGAGGATAAGTCTATGCCAAAGCAGGAGTTTGAGCCACTTTCTGATAGTGCTCCACGCACTAGACTTATTGAGCCTACATACTCTAAGCCGGTTGGCATGAGACCTGTTGTTGCTCCAATCGAGGAGCCTCGTGTAAAGGTGACTCAAACAGTTGAAGCGCCTGCTTCCAGAGTTAACATTCAGCCGGAGCCTGTTTCAGCACAGACATCACAGCCATCTATCGACAATGACAACCACGTCTTTGTTAAGATGCTTTACAATGTTCTCCTTGAAAATGAGGTTCAGGAGAAATATATCAATCAGGTACTAGAGGATATGGACAAGGTCTTACAGACTAGCCACAGCCTAGATAATTTACTCTCAAATGTTTACCAGAAAATGGTTTTAAAACTAGGCACTCCTTCTAAGATTATGATGGGTTCCCGTCGTCCTAAGGTTGTATTTTTTATTGGCCCTACAGGTGTAGGCAAGACTACAACTATTGCTAAAATTGCCAGCAAATTCAAGGTAGAAGAAGGCAAAAAGGTAGGCCTTATTACCGCTGACACATACAGAATGGCTGCTGCAAATCAGCTTCAGACTTATGCAAATATTTTAGGGGTTCCTCTTAATGTTATTTATTCTGCAGATGAACTCTTAGATACAGTGAAAAAGCAGACTAGGGAAAACGAAGACTTAGATGTAATTCTTGTTGATACCATTGGTTTTTCGCATAGAAATGAGGAGCAAAAGTCAGATACAAATAAATTAATCAGCGCCCTTTCTGATTATTATGATAGTGAAGTTTATCTTGTACTTTCGGCAACTACAAAATATAAGGATCTTATTGATATAGCTGATGCTTATATGGAGTTTACTGATTTTAACCTTATATTTACAAAGCTTGATGAGACTAATTGCCTAGGTAATATATTCAATCTTAAGCTTTACACCAAGGCAAACCTTTCTTACCTCACTGTTGGACAGAATGTTCCTGATGATATAGAGATTGTTAATGCCCAGAAGCTGGTTAAACAGTTATTGGGAGGGAAGTAAATGGATCAGGCAGAAAATCTTCGCAATGTAATAAAGGCTCACAACATTAAGAGCGTTGAGAATACAAAGGTCATTACCATTACCTCAGGCAAAGGCGGCGTAGGTAAATCTAACATGGCTGTTAATTTAGCTGTGCAATTTACTAAAATGGGCAAAAAGGTCATCATTTTAGATGCTGATTTTGGTCTTGCCAATGTAGAGGTCATGTTTGGTACCTTACCTAATTACAATCTTTCCGATGTTATTTTCAAAGGAAAGAGTATTAGGGACATTATCACTGAGGGACCTATGGGAATTGGCTTTATTTCAGGCGGTTCCGGCGTTGTTGGCCTCAATAATTTAAAAAGTGAACAAATTACGTTTTTAGTGCATAATTTAACACTTTTGAACGATTTATGTGATATTCTAATAATTGATACAGGTGCGGGTGTTTCTGACCAGGTTATGGAATTTGTCCTTGCTTCTCCTGAAGTAGTGCTTATTTCCACACCTGAGCCTAGTTCCCTTACCGATTCTTATTCCCTCATGAAGGCAATGTATAAGAGCGACAGATACATTGAGGGAGGTACAAATGTCCACTTGGTTGCCAATAAGGTCACCAGTGAATCTGAAGGCAAGGCAGTATATTCTAAAATGCTTTCTGTAGTTCAAAAGTTTTTAGGCGGAAAACTAGATTATTTAGGTTATGTTCCATATGACAATTTCCTTGAAAAATCAGTTAGAAACCAAAAGGTTGTGTCAATTGAATACCCTCAGTCAAAAGCAGCTAAGAGCTTTGAAAATTTAGCGTATAGACTTCTTCAGAAGGATTCAATGACACATTATAAATGGGGTGTTTTACACATTTTCAATACATTATTAAAAGACAGGGCTTAGTTATGGAAATATTAGAATTAAGGCCTGGCACACCGATGGAGTTTTCGGTTGCCAGCATCAATGCCAACGGCGAGGCAAACTTGGATGGGGAGAAGAATAATTATATTTCAAGTGTCTTCGGCGTTACCAAAAATGAAGAGATTCTATTTCATATTCCTACTCGAGGAGGGCACACTGTTACAGTGCCTATGAATATTAATTTTGATGTGGTATTTAATACTCGAGCAGGTATGTTTCAACTTTCGGGAGAGATTACTAAACGAGGAAAGCTGGAGAATTTCCCTATTTATGTTTTTGAGCCTAGTTCCAAGCTTCAAAAAGTTCAAAGAAGGGATTATTACAGATTTAACTGTTTACTTTCGATAAAAGTATTACCAATACCTGAGGATGTAGCCTTACTTCCTTCAATGACTCTTGTTGAGGATGACTTGGAGAAATATGGCAATACCTACGGTGACCCAGTAGAGGGGAATATTGTTGACATTAGTGGAGGTGGAGCTAGATTTAAATCTAGACACGAGGTTCAGACGGAGAGATATATGTACTGTTCCTTTGTTCTATCAACTCCGAACCTTAATAAAATAATAAATGTCATCAGTAGAAAGGTAAAAGTAGAGTACGATAGTGAGAATAATGTTTATATTCACAGAATAGAGTTTTTATTTAAAGAGCCAGACGACAGGGAGATAATAATTAAGTACATTTTTGACGAAGAGCGGCGGTTACGTAAAAAAGAGCAGGGGTAAAGAATGTATAAGATTTTGGTTGTTGATGACTCTGCACTCATGAGAAGGGTTATCTGTGATATTATAAACGCAGATAGTGATTTTCGTGTAGTCGACGTTAGTGCAGACGGCGAAGATGCTTACAACAAAATAAAGAATAATCCGTACGATTTAATCGTGCTGGATATGGTACTTCCTAAGCTCACTGGTTTGGAACTGCTGGAGAAGCTTTACAACGAGAAGTTCACCTTCAATGCTGTGATTGTCAGCTCTATCTTAAAAGAGGATGCAGATAAGACGGTAAAGGCAATGGAGTATGGAGCTCTTGATTTTGTAGTAAAGCCTATTAGATCCGGTAGTGACACTAGAGATGTTTTTGGTAGGCAGCTTCTGACATCGCTCCATAATGTGTCAAAGTCTAATGCTTTTAGACCAGTTACATCTTCTGGAAGCTCTTCAAATGATTCAAAGTCTTTTAGCGAAAGTAGACAAGCAACTCAGGACCGTTTGGAAAGTGTTAGGAATCATCTGGAAAATATCAAATCTGGTTCCGGTAGTGCGCGCACCGCATCAGATATTGAGAAAATGGGCGTTACAAATCAGTCGCCTCAGATGTCTCCTTCTAAGTCAAATCAAGACCAGCCAGTAGTAGCGGCTTCAACACCGGCTACACCAAGCAAAAAAGCACCAACAGGCAGTGGCGTTAGAACCAAAAAAATTATTGCTCTTGCTTGCTCGACTGGAGGACCACAGGCATTACATACTTTCGTGCCTATGCTTCCAGCCAGTTTATCAGTACCACTAGTTCTTGTTCAGCATATGCCAGAAGGATTTACAGCCTCTCTTGCAGCTAGATTGGACCAAATTTCAGCTGTTCATGTTAAAGAGGCTGAGGACGGAGAATTCTTTAAGCCAGGCTGGGTTTATATTACCCCAGGCGGTAAGCACATGGAAATCTGCGAAGACGGAAGTAAAGCAGCCTATTGTCACTTAGATGACAGTCCACCTGTGAATAGCCTTAAGCCTTGTGCAGATGTTATGTACAAGTCTCTTAAAGACTCTAGCTTTGATGAAATTATTTGTGTAGTTCTTACAGGAATGGGCGCAGATGGTTCAGAAGGAATTAAATACCTGAATCAATACAAAAAGACTTACGTTATTTCGCAAGAAGCTTCCACATGTGTTGTATATGGAATGCCTAAAGCGGTGGAACAGGGCGGTTTATCTAACGAAGTTGCTCCGCTAAAATCTGTAGCAAATTCAATTGTGAAAAGACTTGGAGGGTAAATCATGGATGTAAGTCAATATTTGGATATTTTTATCGATGAGACAAGTGGTCATATTCAGAGCCTTTCTGACAATATTATGGAGTTGGAGAAAGAGCCTGATAACAAAGATGTTGTTAACGAAATTTTCCGTGCAGCTCACTCACTTAAGGGTATGGCTGGTACAATGGGATTTAAGAGAATGCAGCATCTTACACACGATATGGAAAATGTTTTCCAGGAAGTGCGTAATGATAATGTAAAGGTAAATTCAGCGCTTATTGATATCCTTTTCAAGTGTCTTGATGCTATCGAGGGCTACCTTGATACAGTTAAGGCTACTTCTAATGAAGGTGAAGAGGAAAACGAAGCTTTAATTAAGCTTTTAAATGATTATCTCGCAGGTGCAGAAGGCGGCGAAGCACCAGCAGCAGAGGCAACTGCAGCACCTGCAGAGGCTGAAGCGCCAGCAGCAGAGGCAGCTGGCAGCACTGATGGTCCTTTATTTAAGAAGATGAATCTTGAGCCAGAGATGATTGAAAAGCTCAAAGCAGAGAAGCAACTCTATGGATTTACAATCCACATTAATAAAGAGTGCTTGCTTAAGGCGGCAAGAGCTTTCCTCGTTTTTAAGGCAGTAGAAGAGTTTGGTCAGATTATGGCATTTGACCCAAGTTCTGCAGATATTGAAGATGAAAATTTCGAGTTCGATTTTTCATTTATCCTTTCTGCAGAGTCTGAGCTTGATCCAATTATTGAGTCTGTAAAGGCCGTATCTGAAATAGAGTCAGTTGAGGCTGAAAAAGTAACACCTGATATGTATGAGAAAAAGGCTGAAGAGCCAGCGCCAGCTGCACCAGCAGCAGAGGCCGCTCCAGCACCAGCAGCTGCAGCACCAGCTACACCTGCAGCACCAGCTGCGCCAGCCGCACCAGCAGCTCCTGCAGCTAAGCCAGCCGGCGGCAAGGCAAACACACCTGCCAATAAGCCTGTAACTTCACGTACAATCCGTGTAGATATTGAAAAGCTTGATGCTTTGATGAATCAGGTTTCCGAGCTTATTATTGCAAAGAACTCACTTGCATCTCAAAGCAATGGCAATGGTGAGATTGACAGTCAGACATTACATGAAAATATAGAGTACTTGGAAAGAATCACAACAAACCTTCACGAATCAGTTATGAAGGTTCGAATGGTTCCTATCGAATCAGTTGTAGCTAAGTTCCCTAGAATGATCCGTGACTTGGACCGTAAGCTTAACAAGCCAATGGAACTTATAATGACTGGTGAGGATACAGAGCTTGACCGTACTGTAGTAGATCAGTTAGGTGATCCACTTCAGCACTTACTTAGAAACTCAGCTGACCACGGTATTGAGTCTCCTGAAGACAGAAAGGCTGCAGGAAAACCTGAAAAGGGTACTATTTTCCTTAACGCTTTCCAGGAAGGCAACAATGTCATCATCGAAGTTGGTGATGATGGTGGCGGTATCAATACAGAAAAGGTTAAAGAAAAAGCCATTGAAAGAGGTCTTGTTACTCCTGAAGAGGCAGAGAATCTTTCTCAGAAAGAAATCATTGATTTCTTGTTTATGCCTTCATTCTCAATGGCAAAGCAGATTACAGATATTTCTGGTCGAGGCGTAGGTCTTGATGTTGTTAAGAGTAATATCGAAGCTCTTGGTGGTGATGTTACTGTTAAGTCTACAATGGGAGAAGGCTCTAAGTTTACAGTTAGATTACCACTTACACTTGCTATTATTCAGGCTCTCATGGTTGAGATTAGAGATGAAAAATATGCAATTGCACTTGCTTCAATTATGAACATTGAAAATATTCCAAGATCAGATATCAAGTATGTTGAATCTAAGGAAGTTATCCACCTTAGAGGTCAGGTTATTCCTCTTATTCATCTTGATTCAATCCTTGACTTTGAGCCTAAGGAAGATGAAGATGAGACAATGACAGTTGTTATTTGTAAGAAGGGCGATACCCAGGGAGGTATCATAGTAGATAACCTTATCGGACAGCTTGAAATCGTTATTAAGTCTCTTGGTAAACTTGATAACAACAAGCTTATCAGCGGTGCTACTATCCTTGGTGATGGTGAAATCGCAATGATTCTTGATGTTAATGCGGTTATATAGTAGGAGGTGAGACCATGTCAGATTTAGCTGTTTATGATGTAGTTGAAAAAGAAAAAAAGCAATACATTGTAGTTAAAATAGGTGGCGAACATTATGGTATCGACATTTCCTATATTGATAACATAGTTCGAATGAGTAAAATCACCAGAGTACCTAAGGCTCCTTCGTATTACAGAGGAGTTATCAATCTTCGTGGTGAGGTTGTACCTGTAATGAGCCTTAGACGTCGAATGGATTTGGAAGATGATGAATTTACTGATGCATCGCGAATCATCATTCTAAAGCTTGAAACTGGCGGACTTATGGGCGTTATTGTTGATGAAGTTAAGGAAGTTCTTTCCCTTTCTGAAGACGATATCGAGACTCCAACATCTACTCTTAAGAGTAAGAATTCTTTCATCAATGGTGTTGGAACAAACGGCGATGAGTTGATTTCTATTTTCGAAATTAACTCAATTATAGGCGAGACAGATGCATCATAAAGGGAGGTAACGATGCTCACACTGAATGAGGTTAATGAGAAATATTTTGATGTCCTCAAAGAGATAGGTAATATTGGCGCTGGCAATGCAACAACTGCCATCGCCAATATGCTTGGCCTTAGGATTGATATGAGTGTTCCTGAGGTTGCATTCCTACCAGTTGAGGAATTAGGATCTGCTATTGGTGCCGAGGATGAGATCATTGTTGGTATTATGCTCGGCGTTGAGGGCGATATTGATGGTTCAATGATGTTTTTGATGGACATGCAATCAGCTCATCATATAGTTAATAAGCTTATGATGAGACCAGATGATTACTGTGAACCATTTGATGAGATGGATTTATCTGCAATCAAGGAAATTGGTAACATTATTGCGGGTTCATATTTGTCTGCACTATCTGGTTTGACTAATCTTACGATTGTTCCTTCAGTGCCATTTGTTGCTGTAGATATGGCTGCGGCTATTCTTTCTGTGCCAGCGGTTCAGTTTGGTATATTTGGCGACAATGCGCTTATGATTAACACTGAATTCTCTGATGACTTAGGAATAAGGGGACATTTCATTCTGATGCCAGAAGAAGATTCTTATGCAAAGATACTAACAGCACTTGGTATACCAATTTAAGGAGAGTGATATTATGGGGCAGATGATTAAAGTCGGCATGGCTGATCTTAAAATTTGCAAGGCTCCTGATGCACTGACTACAATTGGGTTAGGGTCATGTATAGGAATTGCAATTTACGATTCATCCACTAAGATAAGCGGCTTAGCTCATATAATGTTGCCAGACAGCACTGCTATTAGAAATAATTCTAATATTGCAAAATTTGCTGATACTGGAATACAAAAGCTTTATGATGACATGATTAAAGCAGGCGCTAACAAAGCGAAGATGGTTGCAAAGATTGCAGGCGGTGCCAAAATGTTTGAAATGCCTGGTGCAGCGTCATCAGGAATCAATGTTGGGGAACGTAATGCAGAGGCCAGCAGAGCTAAGTTAAAGCAACTTGGAATCAGATTAGTAGCCGAGGATTGCGGATTAAATTACGGTCGTACTGTTGAGCTATATAGCGAAACAGGAGAATACTACATAAAAGCAGTTGGCAAAGATGTTAAAATTATTTAGTATATTGTATAGGGAGGCCACACGATGATAAATACTAAACCTGTTCCGATTATTATTACTTTGGCTGCGGCATTTATATCGTGCGTTATCTCTATTGCACAAAAAGTCGAGTTTTCAGAGTTTGTCAAAAGATTAGCTATTGTAGTTGCTATTTTTCTTGTGATGGGTACCATCATTAAGATGATATTAGATTATGCGTTTAAGACATTGGAACCTATTACACCAATAGACGAGGATGTTATAAGCGTTAGCACACCATTAGATGAGGCTGAGGGCCAAGAGGGCCAAGAGGAATCATCAGAAGAATCGCAGGAGCCAGACGAAGCCTAGAATGACTGGCCATTCTGTGTAACCTAAGGGGGCATAAATGAAGGCAGGTGACAGAGAAAAGCTTTGGGATAAATATAAGGTTAATGCCACTCCAGAGCTTAGAGAGCAATTGATTCTTGAATATGCGCCACTTGTAAAGATTGTTGCGGGACGACTTTGCATGTACCTAGGCAATACTGTAGAATACGAAGATCTCTGCAGTTATGGTATTTTTGGACTTATTGATGCTATTGATAAGTTTGATTTGGCTAAGGACGTTAAGTTTGAAACTTATGCCAGCTTGAGAATCAGAGGTTCTATTTTAGACCAAATTAGAAAAATGGATTGGATTCCTCGTACCATTAGACAACGTCAGCGTATGATAGATGATGCTATCAAGACTGTTGAGGCTAGAACTGGTCATAGTGCGTCGGACGAGGAGATAGCCGTTGAATTAAATATTTCTTCAGACGAGTTTTTAAAATGGCAGTCTCAGCTTAATGTGACCAATGTGGTTTCACTAAATGAGTTTGTTGAAGCGGGCAATGAACCAGTTATGGAGGCTGAACACAATTCCCATTTCATTCAGCCAGAGGACAATATAGCTAAGCAAGAGCTTTCTGAGAAGTTAAAAGAGGCTCTTGAGAAGCTTACAGAAAAAGAAAAACAAGTCATCCTTTTATATTATTATGAGGATATGACTTTAAAAGAAATAAGTGCAGCTCTTGAGGTTTCCGAATCGAGAGTTTCACAGCTTCACACAAAAGCGTTGACGAAGATGCGTAACGTTTTGGGTGATTACATGGGTATTCTAATTAAATAGGTTATATTGTGACAGTAATTGTGTGCTATTCTTTCGGGAGGGAATGTTATGTCAATTAGTCCACTTAATTTTAATGGAATGATTCAAAACACCAATGAAGTCAGTCATACACACTCAGCGGAGGACCAAAAGCCATTGCTTCAGCAGGAAAATCTTACCCATGAGGTAGATAAGCAGCAGGAGCAACAGGCAAAGCAGGTTAATAATCTATATAAGTCCGAGCAGAGTGAGTCAAAATATGACAGAGAAGGTAGTGGTAAGGGCTATCAGGGGAACAAGAATCGCAAGCCTACTAATCCAAAGGATAAAAAGGAAGAGACTGAGATGACGGCAGATGGAAAGATTTTCCAAAAGCCTAGCTCATCATTTGATATGCGAGTTTAAGAGGGAGACTGTAATGACAATACTTGAAATTGTACTCCTAATCATTGGGCTTGGCCTAATAATTGGGAGTTTTTTTGTGTCTGAAAGATTATCGTCTAAGGACAAAGAGAATCTACAGAAGTTAACAAGAGATCAGATTGAGTCTATTATCAAGGACAAAATGGCGGACGCCAATGTTGAATTGGAAGATAAGCTTTCTGCAACAATAGATGAGGCCATGGATGAATTAGATAGAAGGACTGATAAGGAGACTAATACCAAAATCCTTGCGATTTCTGAGTATTCTGATAATGTTTTAGAGTCTGTAGACAAGTCTCATAAAGAGGTCACTTTTATGTATTCAATGCTTAATGATAAGCAAAAGGATGCTACTGAAATGACTAAGAAGCTGTCTGAGCTTGAAGATACTCTGGTGGCTTTAGATTCTGCAGTCTCAAAAAAGCTTGATTTACTTAGAGATAGGGAGCTTGAAATTGAAGACGAAAGACGTGTCTTAGAGGAACAAAAGGCAGCATTTGCATCTGAAAAGGAAGAAAATCTCTCAAAACAGATTCCATTCAATGAAGCACTTGCTGAAAAATTTTCTGAAGAGACTACAAATAGTGATACAAAATCAAATGGTAATATGGAGATTCTCACTCTTCATGATGAAGGGTTATCTGAGGTTGAAATTGCTAAAAAGCTTGGAAGAGGCTTAGGTGAGGTTAAATTCGTCCTTGGACTTTATCAGGAGGGAAGATAATGAGACTTAAATATTATATAAGAGGATTGGGAGCCGGGATTCTTCTTGCTACAATTCTTTTAAGTGTTAGCTTCTTCTTTGGTGGAGGCTACAAAAATAAAGAGCTTTCAGATGAGGAAATTATAGCTCGAGCTGAAAAGCTTGGAATGGTTATGGAAGAAAAAGACTCTAAGGAAGACACTAAGACTGACAGTGAAACTTCTGAGGAAGACGCTGATACTGTAGATGAGTCATCTGCAACTGAAGAAAAGCCAGAAGAAGAGATGACCATTGATGAATTTGTTGAAGAGGCAGAGGAGACTAATGCAGCTGAACAAAATGAAGATGATACAGTATCTTATCAGGCGTTTACTGTAAAAAGTGGTGAGTCATCAGAGACTATTGCCAATAATTTATATAAGCAAGGGCTTGTAGACAGTTCTGCCTCATTTAATAAATATTTAGGTGAATTAGGAGTGGATAATCGTATCCAGTCGGGCACTTTTTATGTGCAGGTTGGCAGCTCTTATGATGACATAGTGGCGTTACTTGTTAATAAAGAGGCTAGAACAACAACTCCACCTGAAAATTAGTTGCATTTATTTGATTTTTATGATAAATTTTAAGGGCTGTTTAAAATTATACACGCATAAGGACTGATTATGGTTCCCAACCTACTGTAGGCAGGGTGTTAGTCAGGTTGAATTATGCGGAAGAAACAAACCAGGAGGTATTAAAATGAGTGTTATTTCAATGAAGCAGTTACTTGAGGCAGGTGTTCATTTTGGACATCAGACACGTAGATGGAACCCTAAGATGGCTCCTTACATCTACACAGAGCGTAATGGTATCCACATTATCGACCTTCAGAAGTCTGTAGGTATGGTAGACGATGCTTATGATGTTATTTTTGACATCGCTCAGCAGGGTGGTAACATCCTTTTCGTTGGTACAAAGAAGCAGGCTCAGGACGCTATCGCATCTGAGGCAGAGCGTTGCGGTATGTACTATGTAAACGAGAGATGGCTCGGTGGTATGCTTACAAACTTTAAGACAGTTCAGACAAGAATTGCACGTCTTAAGGAAATCGAGAAGATGGAAGCAGATGGTACATTTGATCTTCTTCCAAAGAAGGAAGTTACTCAGCTCAAGAAGGAGCAGGAGAAGCTTACAAAGGTTCTCGGTGGTATCAAGGATATGAATCGTATTCCAGATGCTATCTTCATCATCGATCCTAAGAAGGAGCACATCTGTGTTCAGGAAGCACACGCACTTGGTATTCCACTTGTAGGTGTTTGCGATACTAACTGTGATCCAGATGAGCTTGATTACGTTATCCCAGGTAATGACGACGCTATCCGTGCAGTTAAGCTTATCGTTGCAAAGATGGCAGACGCTGTTATCGAGGCAAAGCAGGGTGAAATGAACGAAGTTGCTGAGGAGTCAGCAGCAGCTGATACAGAAGAGGAGGCATAATTATGGCAGCTATTACAGCAGCAATGGTAAAGGACCTTCGCGAGCAGTCTGGCGCAGGTATGATGGATTGTAAGAAGGCACTCGCTGAGTGCGATGGTGATATGGATGCAGCTTTCGAGCTCCTTCGTAAGAACGGTGCAGCTAAGGCTGAGAAGAAGGCATCTCGTATCGCAGCAGAGGGTATCTGCAAAGTTGTAGTTGAAGGCAATACAGCAGTTGTTCTTGAGGTTAACTCAGAGACTGATTTCGTTGCTAAGAACGAGAAGTTCCAGACATATGTTGAGAAGGTTGCTAAGCAGATTCTCAACTCTAACGTTACTACTATTGATGAGCTCCTTGCTGAGAAGTGGGCTGAGGATTCATCAAAGACTGTTAACGATGTACACGTAGAGATGGTTGCTACAATCGGTGAGAAGCTTTCTCTTAGAAGATTCGAGAAGGTTACTTCTGATGGTTTTGTAGTATCATACACACACGGTGGTGGACGTATCGGCGTTATCGTTGATATGGCTGGCGTTGAGTCAGATGCAGCTAAGGAAGCAGCTACAAATCTTGCTATGCAGATTGCAGCTCTTAATCCAAAGTATGTTAGCCGTAGCGAAGTTTCAGCTGAGTACATTGCTCATGAGAAGGAGATCCTTCTTGCTCAGATTATGAACGATCCTAAGGAGTCACAGAAGCCTGAGAAGGTTATCAATGGCATGATCGAAGGTCGTGTATCTAAGGAGCTTAAGGAAATCTGCCTTCTTGATCAGGTATATGTTAAGGCTGAGGACGGCAAGCAGTCAGTTGCTAAGTACTTAGAGCAGGTTTCTAAGGAGACAGGTTCTGAGCTTTCAGTTAAGAGATTTGTTCGTTTTGAGACTGGTGAAGGTCTTGAGAAGAAGAACGAAGACTTCGCAGCTGAAGTTGCAGCTCAGATGAATGCATAGAATCATATTTTTAAGGCTATTCCGAAGAAAATTTGATTCAGAGGAGCCCTCATTGCCGAAGGCAATCCTGGATGGGTTCCGATCCCCGTAATAAGTTAATTATAGGTAAAGCGGAGGGACTACATTTTGTGTAGTCCTTCTTTTTTTATGCTTTATCTTGTAAAAGTAATGTGATAAAATTAAAGAGAATTTTCAGTAGGGGAGGAAATAGTTTGGAAGGTTCAAACATGGGGCTCGAGAGACAGCGCGCCAAACGCAAGCGTGTCGCTCGAATGAAGAAGATGATTGTCACTACAATCATCGCATTTATGTTAATCACTTTATGCGTTTTGACTTTTTTATGTATCGAGGTAATCTCGTTACAAAAGCAAGTTGATGTATTATCTGCAAAGGTTAATGGGGTGACCGATGTATATACAGAAGCTGCTATGTCTGATGAGGAGATAGAGGATAGTATATATGTGGTAGATAATTCGGAGAACTTTGCTGAGACAGGGGATATTCCACTTGTCTATCTTACATTTGATGATGGACCTAGTGAGAATACGGAGCAGATTCTTGATATCCTTGATGATTACAATGTCAAGGCTACTTTCTTTGTTAATGGCAAGGAGGATGAGGCTTCAGCAAATACATATCGACGTATAGTTGATGAGGGGCATACTATAGGCATGCACGGTTATATCCATGATTATAGTACCCTATATCAGTCTACGGAGAGTTTCTCTTCTGACTATGATAGGATTCATCAGCTTATATTAGACACTACAGGTGTAGATACACATTTTTATCGTTTTCCTGGTGGTTCTAGCAACACATTCCACACTACATCTATGTGCGATTTAATTGGAGTATTAAATGATAAGGGGGCCGTATATTACGATTGGAATGTACAGGCCGGAGATGCCACTATATCAGCTTTCACAGAGGATGACCTTATTGATAATGTGATGAATAATGTGGTACAATACAAGACGTCTGTGGTATTGCTTCACGAGAAGGATGTTACAGTGGAGAGCTTACCTAGACTTATAGAATCATTACAGCAAGAGGGAGTGATGATTTTACCAATTACTGATGATACATACGTTATACATCACGTTAACGTAAAATAAATGTTATGGAGGAATTGTAATGGGATTTTTTAAGGATTTCAAGGAGGATTTTAACGACGCGGTTAACGAGCTTGTTCCAGGCGAGGGCGCTGCTTCTGAGGAAGTCATGGTTAATACCCTTGATGGTGATATTGACGTAGAGTCAGAGCTTAACAAGTTAGATGGTCTTCTTGAGCAGGTATCTAAGAAAGTTGATCAGCCAGCTGATGCACCAGCGGCTCCAGTTGAGGAGGTAAAGGAGGAGAAGAAGTCATTCTTTTCAGATTCTAAAAAAGAAAAAGTGGAGGCACCAAAGACTATGGATGTTATTGGAAATGTAGGGGAAACAAGAAGCAATGCTTCTGATGAGAACGCTATTATCACTGGTGGTATGAAGGTTACAGGTAATGTTGAATCTATCGGTTCTATCGAGGTTCAGGGCGAGATTAATGGCGACGTTACATGTAATGGCAAGCTTACTGTTACAGGTAAGGTAAACGGTAATTCTTCATCTGCTGAGTTCTTTGCTGATGCTGCAAAGATTGAGGGTGAGGTAGTTACAACAGGAACAGCTAAGGTTGGCGTTGGTTCTGTAATCATTGGTAACATCACAGCTACTTCAGCAGTTATCGCTGGCGCTGTTAAGGGTGATATCGATGTTAACGGTCCAGTTGTTGTTGATACTTCAGCTGTTGTTATGGGTAACATTAAGTCTCGTTCAGTACAGATTAACAACGGTGCTGTTATCGAAGGCTTCTGCTCACAGAGCTACTCAGACGTAGATGTAAATAGTGTATTTGCAGTCTAGTCTGAAATATATATTTTTCGAGGTATTTCATGAAGAGAGTATTACTTAAGCTTAGCGGAGAGGCACTTTCGGGGGATAAGGGCTTTGGATTTGATGAGGAGACATGTTTAATGGTTGCTCGTCAGGTTAAGAAGCTTGTTGATGACGGAGTTCAGGTTGGCGTTGTTATTGGCGGCGGCAATTTCTGGAGAGGTCGTTCATCAGAGAATATCGACAGAACAAAGGCAGATCAGATTGGTATGCTTGCAACTGTTATGAATTGCATTTATGTTTCTGAGATATTTAGAACAGTAGGTATGATGACTTCTGTTCTTACTCCATTTGAGTGCGGCAACTGCTCAAAGCTTTATTCTAAGGATAGAGCCAACAAGTACTTTGCAAGAGGCATGGTTGTTTTCTTTGCAGGTGGTACAGGACATCCTTATTTCTCAACAGATACTGCTACAGTACTTCGTGCAGTAGAAATCGAGGCTGATGTTATTTTACTTGCTAAGTCTATTGATGGTGTATACGATAGTGACCCAGCTAAGAATCCAAGCGCTAAGCGCTATGATGAGATTAGCATCCAGGAGGTTCTCGATAAAAAGCTTCAGGTAGTAGATCTTACAGCATCTATTATTGCATTGGAGCAGAAGATGCCTATGTATGTTTTCTCATTAAATGAAGAGGATTCAATTGTTAAGGCTATCACAGGAAAATTCAATGGTACAATTGTTACCGTATAAGGAGGACTAATGGATAATATACTTTCAGTTTTCGAAGAGAAAATGACTAAGAGTTATAACAATCTCGAAAGTGAGTTTACAACAATCAGAGCAGGAAGAGCTAATCCACATATCTTAGATAAGATAACTGTTGATTATTATGGAGCACCAACTCCACTTCAGCAGGTAGCTAATATTTCTGTTCCAGAGCCACGTTTGATTCAGATTCAGCCATGGGAGGCTTCTTTGGTTAAGGAAATCGAGAAGGCTATCAATATGTCTGATATCGGAATTAATCCTACAAACGATGGCAAGCTTATTCGTCTTGTTTTCCCAGAGCTCACAGAGGAGCGTCGTAAGGAAATTGCTAAGGAAGTTAAGAAGCACGGCGAAGATGCTAAGGTTGCAATCAGAAATATTCGTAGAGACGCTATTGATACATTAAAGAAGCATTCTAAGGATGAGGGCGTTTCTGAGGATGAGATTAAGGACCTTGAAGATAAGTGCCAAAAGATGACTGACAAGTTCATCGCAGAGGTCGATAAAGCTGTAGAAGCAAAGACAAAAGAAATCATGACTGTTTAACAGATAATAAATGACACTAATTTAAGGGGCACGAAAGTGCCCTTTTTTATACTTGTGAATTTGGAGGCAATATGAACGTACCAGAGCATATAGCTATTATACTTGACGGAAATGGCAGATGGGCTAAGGCAAAGGGGATGCCACGTACCTATGGTCACACTGTAGGTGCTAAAAACGTGGAGACAATTTGTAGAGCCGCTCATGATATGGGTGTTAAATACGTCACCATGTACGCTTTTTCCACTGAAAATTGGTCACGACCAGCTGATGAGGTGAAGGCCCTTATGAAGCTGTTAGGAGAATATATTAAGACTTGTATGAAGACTGCAAAGAAGGATAACCTTAGAGTTAGATTTATAGGTGACCTTTCCAAGCTTGATGACAAACTTAGGGCGAATATCAAGGAGCTTACAGAGTATTCGTCACAGTTTACAGGTCTTACACTTACTATCGCTATCAATTATGGTAGTAGAGATGAGATGACTAGAGCTATTAGAAATGTGGCTTCTGATGTTAAGGCAGGAGAGATTCAGCCTGAGGATATTGATGAGAAGCTTTTCTCTAGTTATTTAGATACTAAAGATATTCCAGATCCTGATTTCATGATTCGTACTTCAGGGGAACAGAGATTATCTAATTATTTGTTGTGGCAACTTGCTTATGCGGAGTTTTATTTTACACCAGTGGCGTGGCCTGATTTTACTCCTGATGAGCTTAAAAAAGCAATTGAGGAATACGATAAAAGAAATCGACGTTTTGGAGGTATTTAAAATCAATGTTTGTTACGAGACTTATTAGCGGTATAGTGCTTGTTGCACTTGCTTTACTGTTTATTATTACAGGTGGAGATTTACTTTTAGGAGTAATGCTTGTTCTTTCTCTTATTGGAATGTTTGAGCTATACAGAATTTTCGATGTAGAGAAGAAGCTTCCTGGTATATTAGGATATATGGCAGCTGTAGCATATTATCTTGACCTTAGATTTAAGTATACTGGTGATAATATGGTCATCATGTTAGCTTTCTTGATTCTGCTTCTTGCTGTATTTGTTTTTAGTTATCCTAAATTTCACAGCCATCAGATTATGGCAGTGTTCTTTGGATTATTTTATGTAGGCGTTATGCTTTCATTTTTGTATCAGACAAGAATGCTTCCAAAGGGCCAGTTTATTGTATGGCTGATTTTCCTTTGCTCATGGGGATGTGATACATGTGCATATTGTGTTGGTGTTTTATTTGGAAAGCATAAGATGTCACCTATTTTATCGCCTAAGAAATCAGTTGAGGGTGCTGTTGGTGGCGTGGTTGGAGCCTGCTTGCTTACAGCTATATATTGCACTGTTGTTTCAAATGTATTCAAGGTAGATGATTTTGCAATTCTTCCTCTTGTTTGCATTTCTGCTGTAGGAGCTCTTATTTCAATGGTGGGAGACTTGGCTGCATCTGCAATTAAGCGTAATTTCGAAATCAAGGATTACGGCAAGCTTATTCCTGGCCATGGTGGTGTCCTTGATAGATTTGACAGTATTATTATTACTGCACCAATTATTTACTTCTTGGCTAATTATTTTTACGTATAATTATTTTGAGCCTCGGTCTTATCTGGACATAGGTCTTATTTAGAATTTAATTTTTAGGAGTTTTAAAATGGCACAAAAGATTGCTATTTTAGGGTCAACTGGTTCCATAGGAACACAGACTCTTGATATTGTTTCACAGAATCCTGATGATTTGCAGGTTGTTGCTATGTCATGTGGTTCTAATATTGATTTATTTGAAAAGCAGATTAGAAAGTATAGACCAAGCCTTGTTTCTGTTGGGAATGAGAAATTGGCTAATGATTTAAAGACTAGACTGTCTGATATAGATATTGATATTCGCTATGGAATGGATGGTCTTATTGCAGTTGCTACTGCAGAAGATGCAGACACTGTAGTTACAGCTGTAGTAGGTATGATTGGTGTTCAGCCTACAATTGCAGCTATCAATGCAAAAAAGACAATTGCACTTGCTAATAAAGAGACTCTTGTTACAGCTGGACACATTATTATGCCTCTTGCCAAGGAAAAGGGTGTAGCTATCTTACCTGTAGATAGCGAGCACAGCGCGATTTTCCAGTCACTTAACGGTGAGAGACATAATCAGATTTCTAAGATATTACTTACTGCATCAGGAGGGCCATTTAGAGGCAAGACTCTTGATGATTTGGAGAATGTTACACTTGAGGATGCATTAAAGCATCCTAATTGGTCTATGGGGGCTAAAATTACTATCGATTCTGCAACCATGATTAATAAAGGTCTTGAGGTTATGGAGGCCAAGTGGCTCTTTGGAGTGAATCTTAATCAGGTAGAGGTAGTTGTTCATCCTCAGAGTATTTTACATTCTGCTGTTGAGTTTATGGACGGTGCAGTGATTGGCCAGATGGGTACTCCAGATATGAGATTGCCTATCTTATATGCATTGTTTTATCCAAATCGTAAGACTTTGTATGCGGAGCCTCTTGATTTATTCAAAGTAGGTACCCTTACATTCGAGAAGCCGGATATGGAGACATTCTACGGACTTTCTCTCGCTTATGATGCAATGGATGCAGGTGGCAATGTTCCTACAGTTTTCAATGCAGCCAATGAAAAGGCAGTTGCTAAATTTTTAAATAATAAAATAAAGTTTTTGGAAATTCCTGAGATTGTTTCTGAGGCTATGATAAATGTGGACTTTATTCCTAATCCTACTATCGAGCAAGTATTAGAGACAGAGCAGATGACATATGACTTTATTGAGGGTAGGTGGTAGTTATGAAAATAGTTATTGCTATTTTGATTTTTAGCTTTATTATTATCTTTCACGAGCTAGGACATTTTCTTTTTGCTAAGAAATTTGATGTAAAGGTTAACGAGTTTACACTTGGTCTTGGACCAACACTTTTATCATGGGGTAAGGGTGAGACTAAATACTGCTTAAAGGCACTTCCATTTGGCGGTTCTTGTGTAATGGAAGGAGAAGATCAGGAGAGTGATAGCGATAGAGCTTTCAGCAAAAAGCCTCTTTGGCAGAGATTTTTAATTGTATTTGGTGGACCATTATTTAATTTTATATTGGCTTATATTCTTGCAGTTATCTTAATTGCTATAGCAGGAGTTAATAAGCCTATTGTTACTTCTGTTTCAGAGGGGCTCCCTGCTGAGGCTGCTGGTATTGAGGCAGGAGATGAGATTGTTTCTCTTAATGGATATAATATTCATTTTTATGAGGAAATCTCTATCTACAATTTCCTTCATTCATCTGGTGATGATATTACAGTTGGCTATAAGCGTGATGGCAAGACTTATTCAACTACACTTACACCTTTTTACAATGAGGAAGAGGGAAGATATTTGCTTGGCGTAAATAGATTGTCAGGACGTGATAAGCTTACTAATCCTATATCCATACTGGCTTATGGTGGATACGAAATAAAGTATCAGATATACATGACGGTTCAGAGTCTTAGAATGCTTGTCACTAATGAGATATCTGTAAAAGAAGTATCAGGTCCTATTGGAGTTGGTAAAGCTATTTCTGATGTCTATGATTCATCAGCTGCTGATGGTATTAAATATATTGTTTTAAATTTGATGTCTATTTCAATCTTACTATCAGCAAACCTTGGAGTAATGAACCTTATTCCATTCCCAGCACTAGATGGTGGTAGATTGTTCATTTACATTATAGAGGCTATTCGTCGTAAGAAAATGAAGCCAGAGATTGAAAATGGAATCAATCTTGTGGGCTTTGCACTTTTAATGCTTTTGATGATTGTTGTTATGTACAACGATATTGCCAAAATCTTTTAGAGGTAAATCATGAATACAAAAGAAGTTAAAATTGGAAATAGAGTAATTGGAGGAGGCAATCCTATCCTCATCCAGTCAATGTGCAATACAAAGACTCAGGATGTAGAGGCAACTGTTGCTCAGATTTTAGAGCTTGAAAAGGCAGGATGCGATATTATCCGTGTTGCTGTCCCTGATATGGATGCTGCAAAGGCACTTTCTGAAATTAAAAAGCAGATTCATATTCCACTTGTAGCAGATATACATTTTGATTACAGACTTGCAATTGCAGCTATCGAAAATGGAGCTGACAAGATTCGTATTAATCCTGGTAATATCGGAAGCATTGATAGAATCAAAGCTGTTGTAGAGGCTGCTAAGGCTAAGAATATCCCTATTAGAGTCGGTGTTAATTCTGGCTCCCTAGAAAAGAATTTAGTAGAAAAATATGGTGGGGTTACTGCAGAGGGGCTTGTAGAGTCTGCACTTGATAAAGTTAAAATTATCGAGGATTTAGGCTATGACAACTTAGTTATCAGTATTAAATCATCAGATGTTATGATGTGCGTGAAGGCCCATGAGCTTATTGCTGATAAGACAGAACATCCTCTTCATGTTGGTATTACTGAGGCTGGCACTGTTACAGCAGGCAATATCAAAAGTGCCTGTGGTCTTGCCATGATTTTGTCTCAGGGAATAGGAGATACTATTCGAGTATCACTTACAGGTGCTCCTATTGAAGAGATTAAATCTGCCAAGCTTATTTTACGTACTCTTGGTCTTCGTAAAGGCGGTATTGAGGTTGTTTCATGCCCAACATGTGGTCGTACTCAGATTGACCTTATTGGGCTTGCTAACAAGGTTGAAAACATGGTTGAAGAATTTTCAGACCTTAATATCAAGGTTGCTGTTATGGGTTGTGTTGTTAACGGCCCAGGAGAGGCAAAAGAGGCAGACCTTGGGGTCGCTGGTGGTATTGGTGAGGGACTTCTCATTAAGCATGGTGAGATAGTTAAAAAACTTCCAGAAGATCAGTTACTTGATGCTCTTAGAGCAGAGCTTATCGCTTGGCCACGCTAAGCTCGTGGAGACAGAAAGCCGCATCTGAAAAGAATACTATTCTTGATGTAAAAATTATTATTTATCTACAAAATTTAAGTGAGGCAGTAGTCTGCAAGCTCTTAGGTTTCCAATCCGAAACGTGTAGTTGAGGATGGAAACTCTAAGGCTTGTAGGCGTAACTGCCGGACTTCAACCTGGAGAATGATTTATGGACCAAATGGGATTCTTTGAAGTTTTCCCTAATATGAATACGGAGAGTGACTTAAGTACAGCTCTTAGTGATGCCACAATCACTAAGGTAAGTACAGGGCGCTCTAAAGACGATATTCGTATATACGTTACTTTCAATACATTGATTCCAAAGCGCCGAATCTGGCATTTGGAAAAGTCTATTAAAAAACAGTTTTTCCCTAACAACGGAGTTACAATTCGTATATTCGAAGATTTTGACTTGTCTAGTCAGTATACTCCATCCAATCTTTTAAGTTCATACAACGATAGCATTTTAGAGGAGCTTGAGGAGAAGAGTGCTCTTCTTTTTAACATATATAAAAAGGCCGATTTGGATTTCCCAGAGAATGGTCATTTGACAGTTACCATAGAGGATACATTAATAGGCAAGGAAAAGGAGCAGGAGCTTCACGATATGCTTTCTGCTATTTTAAATAGTCGTTGTCATTTAAATATGCCTATTGATTTTGAATACAAGGCACCTAAGAAGAGCAAATATCTTCAAAATGCTCAGATGGAAATTGAAAACAAGATCGCTGCTATCAATGCTCGTACTGCAGGTGCAGGACAGCAATCTGCTTCAGAAGAAAAAGAAGAGGATAAAACTAAGCCTGAGGGCAAGAAATCTAAGGAAGAGCCTAAATCAGAAGAGCCTGAGAAGAAATTTGTTAGACCACTTACTAAATCTGATGACCCAGATATTATTATGGGTAATGAGATTGTTGAAAATGCAACTCCTATGGAGGAGATTACTGGAGAATTACTTGGACCAATTGTTATTCGTGGTCAGCTTACAGCTCTTGAATTTAGAGAGACTAAAAAGGGCGGCTACTTTGGTTCTGGTTCCATGACTGATTTTACAGATTCAATTTCTGTAAAGTTCTGGTTTGCTGACTTGGATCAGGGTAAAGAATTTGAATCACTATTTAAGGTGGGCGGATTCTACAAAGTTTCAGGTAAGCTGGATGATGACCAGTTTTCTAAGGAGCTTACTGTTGGCCGTATTAATGCAGTTCAAAAGATAAAGGATTTCAGAGTCGTTAGAACTGATACAGCTGTTGAAAAGAGAGTTGAGCTTCATTGCCATACAAAGATGTCAGAGTTTGATGGTGTATCTGAGATTACATCTATCATTTCACGGGCTAAGGACTGGGGACACAAGGCACTTGCTATTACAGACCATGGTGTGGTTCAGGCATTCTGTGATGCGGATCATATGAAGGGTCTTGGAGATTTCAAGGTTATTTATGGTTGTGAGATTTATCTTGTGGATGATACCAAGCTCATTGTTACCAACGACAAGGGGCAGAGCCTTCAGGACGAGTATGTTGTATTCGATATTGAGACAACTGGATTTAACCCTAGAAGCTGCAAGATTATAGAGATTGGCGCCGTAAAGATCGTCAATGGCGAGATAGTTGATAGATTTTCTGAGTTTGTTAATCCTCAGGTTCCAATTCCATATCGTATTACTGAGCTTACATCAATAAAGGATGAGATGGTTGAAAATGCTCCTACTATTGAGGAGATTCTTCCAAGGTTTATGGAATTCTGTAAGGGTACAGTCCTTGTTGCTCATAATGCAGGATTTGATACAGGATTCATCAAATATAACTGCAAAAAGCTTGGTTTAGATTATGATTACACCCATGTAGATACAGTTGAGGTGGCGAGATATTTGCATCCTCATATGGCCAGATTTAATCTAGATGCTGTCTGCAAGGCTGAGAATCTTGTTAATGAGCATCATCATAGAGCTGTCGACGATGCAGAGGTTACTGCAAAAATCTGGAAGAAGTTCATAGAGAAGCTTGAAAACGAAAAGATTTATACTCTTACAGAGCTTAACGACCACAGCAAGCCAGGTCCAGAGCAGATTAAAAAGATGCGTGCTCATCATTGTATTGTACTTGCTAAAAATGATTTGGGACGTATTAATCTTTATAGATTGGTTTCAGAGTCTCACCTTAATTATTTCTCTAGATATCCTAGAGTGCCAAAATCTCTCCTTACAGAGTGCAGAGAGGGACTTATAATAGGTTCTGCTTGTGAAGCAGGTGAGCTCTATGGTGCTATCATAGATGGTCGAGATGATTCTGAGATTGCTCGTATTGCAAATTACTATGATTATCTTGAAATACAGCCTGTAGGTAACAACGAATTTATGATTCGCTCTGACAAATACGAGGACATTAATTCTGTTAAGGACTTACAGGAGATTAATAAGCAGATTGTAGCCCTAGGTGAAGAGTTTAATAAGCCTGTAGTAGCTACTTGTGATGTGCATTTCCTTGATCCAGAGGATGAAGTATATCGTCGTATCATTATGGCCAATAAGGGCTTTGATGATGCTGATCAGCAGGCTCCACTTTATCTACATTCTACCGATGAGATGCTTGAAGAGTTTGCTTACCTTGGACTTGCAAAGTCTCATGAGGTAGTTATTGAAAATACAAATAAGATTGCGGATATGTGCGAGTACATTCATCCAGTACGACCTGATAAGTGTCCTCCTGTAATCGAACACTCCGAAGAGGATTTGCGCCGTATTTGTGAGACTAGAGCTCATGAGGTATATGGCCCAGAGCTTCCTGAGATAGTTTCTGCCAGACTTGAAAGAGAGCTTAACTCTATCATTGGTAATGGATATTCCGTTATGTATATTATCGCTCAGAAGCTTGTTTGGAAGTCAAATGAGGATGGATATCTAGTAGGTTCCCGTGGTTCCGTTGGATCATCATTTGCAGCCACAATGGCCGGTATTACAGAGGTTAATCCATTGCCTCCACACTATAGATGTCCTAACTGTTTCTATGTGGATTTTGACGGACCAGAAGTAAAGGAAATAGTCAATCAGGGTCTATCAGGGGTGGATATGCCTGATAAGATTTGTCCTAACTGTGGCAAGCCACTTGCCAAGGATGGATTTGATATTCCCTTTGAGACATTCCTTGGTTTCAAGGGAGATAAGGAGCCTGATATTGATTTGAACTTCTCAAATGAATATCAGTCAAAGGCTCATAAATATACTGAGGTTATTTTCGGTGAGGGCCAGACATTTAAGGCTGGTACAGTATCTACTCTTGCAGATAAAAACGCCGTTGGATATGTTTTGAAATACTTTGAGAAGCGCGATATGCGAAAGCGTCGTGCTGAAAATGAGCGTATTGCAAAGGGCGTTGAAGGTGTTAAATCTACTACTGGTCAGCATCCAGGCGGTGTAGTTGTTCTTCCAAATGGTGAGGATATTTACTCATTTACACCGGTGCAGCACCCTGCAAATAAGGATACAGATATTGTAACCACTCACTTTGATTACCATAAAATCGATGCCAACCTTCTGAAGCTTGATATCTTAGGTCACTTGGATCCTACAATGATTAAGCGACTTGAAGATTTGACAGGAATAGATGCCACCACAATTCCTTTTGATGATAAGGGGGTTATGTCATTGTTCCAGAGCACTGAGGCTCTTGGTATTACTCCTGATGATATTATGGGCACTCCACTTGGAACACTTGGTATACCAGAGTTCGGTACTGATTTTGCCATGCAGATGCTTGTTGAGGCCAAGCCAAAGTATTTTACTGACTTGGTTCGAATAGCTGGTCTTGCCCATGGTACTGATGTATGGCTTGGAAATGCCCAGGATCTTATTCTAAGTGGCGTAGCAACTATCACAGAGGCTATCTGTACTCGAGATGATATTATGGTTTATTTGATTCACAAGGGACTTGATCCAGCTGAATCATTTACAATTATGGAGCGAGTGCGAAAGGGGATTGTAGCAAAGGGCAAATGTGATGAATGGCCTACTTATAAGCAGCACATGCAAGAGCATGGTGTACCTGATTGGTATATTGGTTCCTGCGAGAAGATTAAATACATGTTCCCTAAGGCCCACGCTGCAGCATATGTTATGATGGCTTGGCGAGTAGCATATTGTAAGATTAATTATCCTTTGGCATACTATGCGGCTTTCTTCTCAATTAGAGCAGGTGGTTTTGATTATGAGAAATGTTGTATGGGTAAGGCTAAATGTGAGGCAGAGATTAAAAACTTAAAATCTCAATCGGATTTATCTGCAACAGACAAGGATGTGCTTATAGCACTTCGTCTTGTTCAGGAAATGTATGCCCGCGGATTTGAATTTTTACCTATGGACCTATACCAATCTGACTCAAGATACTTTAAAATAGTAGATGGGAAGATACTTCCTCCGTTTAACTCACTTCCAGGAATGGGTGACAAGGCTGCAGAGCAGTTACAGATTGCTGCATCTCAAGGCAAGTTCCTGTCGTTGGATGATATCAAGGACAGAGGAAAGGTTTCACAGACAATACTTGATACAATGGTTGAGCTAGGCATTATCACTGATTTGCCTCAGTCTAACCAGCTTTCAATTTTTGATTTTACTTAATCTTTTCAAGGGGAGGGCTGTACAATGAAGGTACTACGAAGGGTTATTGTAATTTTAGTTGTTTTAGGTATTGCAGGTGGTTTAGCATATTACAAATACATTAACACCGTTACTCGGTTTAATGAGCCAGGTACCAATGGTAACACCGTCGGTAATCTCTATGGCAATGGTCTGTTCTGCGAATATGATGGAGTGGTATATTTTGCTAATCCTAACGACGGAAGCAGACTTTATAAGATGAATCCAGACGAGAGTGATATTGATATTGTAAATGGCGATTCAGTTTATTTTTTAAATTCTGATGAGCACTATGTTTATTACAGTAGAAATAAAAGTAACTCTAGTTATGGTGGCTTTGACGTCAATGCGAACAGCTTGTGTCGTATGGCAAAGCGTAATGGCAAGATAGTTCTTCTTGATGTTGATGACTGCAATGCTTGTGCATTAGCTGGCAATAGAATTGTTTACTATCATTATGATGCTGAGGAGGCTACTACACTTTACATAGTTGGTATTGATGGTAAGGACAAGCAGCAGCTTTCTGATTCGTCAATTGATCCTAGATGTATGGTGGGAGAAAAGCTTTATTACTCAGGTGTTAAAAATGATCATAATCTCCATGCCATGAATCTTGATACCAAGGATTCTTCATTTGTTTCTGATAAGAATCTTTGGATGCCTATGATATTTGGTGATACACTTTATTACATGAATCTTGATGACAAGGAAAGAGTATATAGAGCACCTTTATCTGGTGGTGATGGTACTATGATTACTCAGTATGGAACATCAGGTTATAATATTTCAGGCAATTACCTATACTATCAATCTATCAAGGGCAATCCTGACGGACTGTATCGTGTAGATTTGACATCAGGTGCTGAAGTATTATTGGCAGAGGGACAGTATAATAACATTAATATTACTAGCGAATATGTTTATTTCGCAGACTTTTTTTCAGGAACTACATTCCATGTTAAAAATGGAGGAACACAGGTAGGAATATTTGATCCACCTATAATTGAACTTAAAGAATAGGAGCAACATGAGAGACTTAGCGGACATTAGAGAAGAAATCGATTCAGTAGACAAGGGCATTTTGGAATTATTTTTAAAGCGTATGGAACTTGCTTGTCAGGTGGCTGAATACAAGATTTCTACAGGCAAAAAGGTTTACGACAAAAAGCGTGAGGAGGAAAAGCTGGATAAATTATCATCATTCGTATCAGATGATTTTTATGTTCAGGCAGTTCGCGAGTTATATACTCAGATAATGTCTATCAGCCGTAAAAAGCAGTTTGCTATTTTACGAGACAATGGATTTAGCTTTAATTCTGGATTTAAGAGAGTTGATGATTTCGATTTTTCTGATTCCATAGTATGCTTCCAGGGTGTTGAGGGAGCCTATTCTCAGATTGCGATGGATGCGTTCTTCAAAGGTAAGATGAAATCCAGCTTTCATGTAGATGCCTGGCGAGATGCAATGGAGGCCATCGTCAATGGTGAGGCTGACTATGCGGTACTTCCAATTGAGAATAGTCTTGCTGGCTCTATAGAAGAGAATTTTGATTTACTTTCTGAATACAATGTTGCAATTGTAGGCGAGCAGATTTTAAAAGTTGAGCATGCTCTTCTTGGTCTTAAGGGCGCCAAAATAGAAGATATCAAAACTGTATATTCTCACGCAAAAGCTATTGCCCAGTGTGATGAGTATATTCGCACTCAGCATATGGATTGGGATGTTAAAAACCTCCATAACACTGCTGCTAGTGCTAGGAAGATTCGAGATGATCAGGATATTACACAGGCAGCTATCGGCAGCGTTTTAAATTGCAAGCTTTATGACCTTGAGGTTTTAGAAGAGAGCATTCAAGACAATAAAGAAAATGAAACTAGATTTATTATTGTTTCAAAGGATAAAAAGTACAAGGCTACAGCATCTCATATTAGTCTTTGCTTTGAGATTCCTCATGAGCCAGGTAGCCTCTATAGAGTATTATCAAATCTCATGTTCAATGGAATAAATATGAATAGAATTGAGTCTAGACCAATTAAGGGGGTTAATTGGCAATATAGATTCTTTATAGATATCGATGGCAATCTCAATGATGAGGCCGTTTTAAATGTCCTTACAGGACTTAAAGAGGAGTGTGTAAGCCTTAGGGTTTTGGGAAATTATTAATAATTATTGTGGGGGTTTAAATGAAATTATTTGCTAGCATTTATATTGGGACTTATGAGACCACTCTAAAGGTTTTTGAAGTGGTTAAGCAAAAGGGTGCAAAGACGATAGACGTTCAAAAGATTCAGTCAGATATTATCAAGGATATCCTTAGCAAGGGGATGATTCTGCCTGAGACAGTTGACAAACTTTGTCGTATTTTAAATGATATGAAGCGCACTATAGAGGGATATAAGGTAGACGCTTTCTCTGTAGTAGCTGGTCCTAATATTCGCCAGGCGTCTAATGATTTAGTCGTTCTTGAGCAGATTAAAATGCGTACAGGATTTAGCACTATAGTTCTGTCCAACTCTGAGCAGAGATTTTTAGGATATCAGGCTGTGGCATCCACAGAAAATTTTGATGAATTAATCAGCGACTCCGCCGTACTTGTAGATGTAGGTGGAGTTTCTTTGCAAATTACTCTTTTCTCAAAGGGTAAGATTATCACTACCCAGCATCTTTCTTTGGGTACAGTTTCTATCAACGAAAATTTAAGAAAGCTTGGTTCTACTTCAGGCAATTCATTGGAGCAGACTTATGAGATGATGTATAAAGAGCTGGATGTTTTTAAGACTATGTTTCTTAGAGATATTGAGCCTAAGTACATGATTCTTTTTGGTGTTCAGGTAAATAGTATTACAGAGCGTATATCTAGTTTTTCATCTAAGAGTATAAAAACAGAAGAGTATCTTGATTGTTTAAATAAAATTAATAGGCAGTATATTAAGAGATTTGATGATAGCAATGATATCTATCTTGATAATGAAAATGTAATTGAGCCTGTGGTGATGCTCTATAAGACATTGGCTGAGACTCTCAATCCAGAGATGGTATTTGCCCCAGGAGTATCTGTAGGCGAGGGCATGATGTACAACCATAGCTATCAAAAGAAGTGGCTAGTTTCAAAGCATGATTTTGATAATGATATCATCACAGCTGCATGGTCAATTGCCAAGCGATATGGCAGTTATCAGCCTCATCTTAAGGCGCTTTATCGACTCTCTGGTGAGATATTTGATGCCATGAAGAAATATCATGGACTTACAAAGCGCCATAGGGTATTGATGGAATGTATTGCCATCTTACATGATTGTGGCAAGTACATTAGCCTTGCGGAGGCCTCTAGTTGTTCATACACTATAATTATGGCATCAGAAATATTGGGACTGACTCATAAGGAACGAGAGCTTATTGCAAGTACTGTTGAGTTCAATCGCAAGCCAGTGGAGCCTTATGACAATATGTCAGATAGATTTACTCAGGATGAGTATTTAACTATTTTAAAGCTCCTTGCAATCCTAAAGGTTGCAAATGCCCTTGATAGATCACATAAGCAGAAAATAAAAAATGTTTCTATGAAGGTAAAGGATAATGAGCTTGTAATTAACATCGAGGCGAATAGTTCTCTTGCTCTTGAAAAGGGTCTTTTTACTAAAAATGCTAGTTATTTCCAGGAAATATTTGGTATCAAACCAGTGCTTAGAGAAAAGCAGTAAATAGGTGGGGATTATGAAGACAAAGGTTAATATTTCAGACTTTAAAAATTTTGATAATAGAGAATTAAGCTGGTTAAAATTTGAGCAGCGTGTTTTAAACGAGGCCACCAACAAGGAGCTTCCAATTTTGGAACGCCTAAAATTTGTCTCTATTACATCTTCTAATTTAGATGAGTTTTTTATGGTAAGGGTTGCCTCTTTGAAGGATATGGAGCATGCAGGCTACACTAAGCCAGATATAGCAGGCATGACACCTACAGAGCAGCTTGTTTTAATTAATGAGAAAACAAGAGAGCTGGTGGATTTTCAGTATAGTACCTTCAGTCGCAGTCTTATGCCTATTTTAAAGGAAAAAGGCATTCTTATATATGATAAGTATGAGGATTTAAATGCTGAACAGCTAAAATATGTTGATTCATTTTTTATGAGTCAGGTGTATCCGGTACTTACACCTATGGCCTTTGATGCATCAAGACCATTTCCTCTCATTAGGAATAAGTCATTAAATATTGCAGCCTTAATTGAAAAGAAAAAGGATGCACTTGTGGCTGGCTCTAACAATGATGATGTTGAGTTCGCAACAGTTCAGGTGCCTTCTGTACTTCCAAGATTTATATCCCTTCCTTCTGACGAGGGCAAGCATGATTGCTTTATTCTCTTAGAGCAGATTATTGAACGCAACATGGATAAGCTGTTTTTAAACTACAATGTTGTGGCAGCATCTCCTTATCGTATTATGCGTAACGCTGACTTTTCTATTGATGAGGAGGGGGCAGAGGATTTACTTCGAGAGATTGAAAAGCAGATTAAATCTCGCCAATGGGGCGAGGTTATTCGCCTTGAGGTGGAGTCCTCAATTAACAAAAAGCTTCTTGCTATTTTGAAAAAGAACCTAGGGGTAAATGAAATTGATATCTACAAAATAAAGGGACCTATTGATTTGACATTCCTTATGAAGCTATACGGAATAGAAGGTCATAGTGAACTTAGGTCGCCTAGTTTTAAGCCTCAGGACAATCCTAGACTTAAGCCAGGAGAAAAGATATTTGATGAAATAAAAAAAGGAGATATTCTTTTACATCATCCTTATGAGACCTTTGATCCAGTGGTGGATTTTATAGCTCAAGCAGCTTTTGATCCACAGGTATTGGCAATAAAGCAGACACTTTATCGTGTCAGCGGTAATTCACCTATTATTGCAAGCCTTGCCCACGCTGCTGAAAATGGCAAGCAGGTTACTGTATTAGTTGAACTTAAGGCCAGATTTGATGAGGAAAATAATATTATCTGGGCTAAGAAGCTTGAAAAGGCTGGATGCCATGTTATCTATGGATTGGTTGGTCTAAAGACACATTGTAAGATAGCCCTTGTTGTTCGTAGAGAAGAGGATGGCATCAAGCGATATGTGCACCTTGGCACTGGAAATTACAATGATTCAACTGCCAAGCTTTATACTGACTGTGGAATGCTCACTTGTCAGGATTCCTATGGAGAGGATGCAACTGCTGTATTCAATATGCTTTCTGGTTATTCTGAGCCTGCTGCTTGGAACAAGCTTGTAGTGGCACCACTTTGGCTTAGAGATACATTTGTAGCTTTGATTAACAGAGAGATTGCTCATGCTAAGGATGGCAAAGAGGCTGCTATTATTGCCAAAATGAATTCCCTGTGTGACAAAGAGATAATAGAAAAGCTTTATGAGGCAAGTAATGCAGGAGTTAAAATCCAACTTATAGTTAGAGGCATTTGCTGTCTTAAGACTGGTATTCCTGGTGTAAGTGAAAATATTAAGGTTACATCTATTGTGGGAACATACCTAGAGCATGCCCGTATCTTCTATTTCTATAACAATGGTGCAGAAAATATTTATATGGGTTCTGCAGATTGGATGCCTCGAAATCTTGATAGAAGAGTTGAGATTATTTTCCCTGTTGAGGATCAGGTTTTAAAGGCAAAGGTAAAACATATTTTAGATGTACAACTGGCTGATACACTTAAGGCTTACGAGATGACAGATGAGGCGAATTATGTTAAAGTAAAACCTCAAAGAGGTAAGAAGCCTGTGGGTGCACAGGATACATTCTGTAAAGAGGCTAAAAAGAGTAATGAGCAAGAGATAAACTTCTACCAAAGTAGGACATTTATCCCTCGACTTGCCAATGAGGTTTTCGATGAATAATACAAAATTACTTGCTGTGGACATGGATGGAACACTTTTTGATGATGACAAAAACATCTCAAAAGAAAATCTTAATGCTATTACAAAGATGCTAGATCAAGGCAATGTATTTGCATTTAATACTGGTAGACCTAATAATGCACTGAAGAGGATTCTATCTATATACGATGAGTTCAAGCGTGATAATGTATATATGCTTGGATATCAGGGTGTAGTAGGCACTGAGATGAATAGCGATAAGGTGCTTTTTGAAGATTGTATCGATAATGACACAGCGCTTGAGCTTGTTGCTGAGATTCTAAAGGCTGACCTTACATGCCTAGTATTTGACAATGGATGCATATATACTTTCAATGAGAATTACTTTATAGAGAGCTATAAGCAGGTTTCTAGAGAATCATTGTTTTATATTACAGATATCAATACCCTAAAGGGAAAAAACATCACTAAAATCATGGCGATTGATTACGATAAGCCAGAGCGCTTAGAGCAGTTTAGAGTATCCCATGCCAGTCAATTTGATGACAGATACGATAATTTCTTTTCTCATTATGCTTTTCTTGAATATGTTAAGAAGGGCACTGGAAAGGGCAACGGTGTTAGAGAGCTGGCAAAGCAGCTTAACATTTCTCTTTCTAATGTTATCGCCTGTGGTGATGAGGAAAATGATATTAGTATGGTTGAGATAGCAGGCGTAGGTGTTGCTATGGCCAATGCTAGAAAAGAACTTAAGGATGCTGCTGATTATGTTACAGTAAATGACAACAATCACAGCGGAATAGCAGAGGTTATCAATAAATTTATATTGAACTAATTTTGTAAAAAATGTTGACGGTGACGGATTTATATGTTAAATTATCACTGTTGTGAAAACAAAGTAGAGTATCCACTCTCACCTTAGCACGTATGAGTACTGTGACTTGGGTCTTATATTTCACACAAACCTTGTTTGTGATGATTTATGGTGGATATTCTGTATCCACTATTTTTTTTATATTTTTTGGAGGTAGTACCATTAGCGATTTAATGATTAATGAGCAGATTCGCGACAAAGAAGTTCGTGTTATTGGCTCAGATGGGGAACAGCTTGGCATCATGTCAGCGCGCGAGGCGCAGAAACTTGCAGACGACGAGGGATTAGATCTCGTCAAGATTTCACCAAAGGCTAATCCACCTGTGTGCAAAATTGTTGATTACGGTAAGTTCCGTTATGAGCAGGCGCGCAAGGAAAAGGAAGCTAAGAAAAAGCAGCACGTTGTTGAAGTTAAAGAGATTCGTATGTCTCCAAACATCGATGCTAATGATATGAACACAAAGGTTAACGCAGCTAAGAAGTTCATCTCTAAGGGCGACAAGGTTAAGGTAACACTTCGTTTCCGTGGCCGTGAGATGGCTCATATGCAGTCCTCTAAGCACATTCTTGATGATTTTGCTGAGGCACTTGCTGAGGTTGCAGTAGTGGAAAAGGCACCTAAGATTGAAGGACGTAGTATGTCATTGGTGCTTACAGAAAAGAAATCTTAAATTCAGGAGGAAATTATCATGCCAAAGATGAAGACAAGAAGAGCAGCTGCAAAGCGCTTTAAGGTAACAGGAACAGGAAAGCTTAAGAGAAATAAGGCATACAAGAGCCATATCTTAACCAAGAAGACTACAAAGAGAAAGAGAAATCTTCGTCAGTCTGCAATCGTTGATTCAACAAATGTAAAGAACATGAAGAAAGTACTTCCATATCTTTAAGATTGGTTGTTAATTATTAGTTTGGTTAGGAGGAATTTAAAATGGCAAGAGTTAAAGGCGGATTAAACGCTAAGAAAAGACACAATAGAACATTAAAGTTAGCAAAGGGTTACAGAGGCGCTAGAAGCAAGCAGTATCGTGTTGCAAAGCAGTCAGTTATGCGTGCCCTTACATCATCATACGCTGGTAGAAAGCAGAAGAAGAGACAGTTCAGACAGCTCTGGATCGCTCGTATCAATGCTGCAGCTCGTATCAATGGACTTTCATACTCTAAGTTCATGTATGGTCTTAAGCTCGCTGGTGTTGAGATGAACAGAAAGATGCTCGCTGAGCTCGCTGTTAACGATGCTGAAGGTTTTGCAAAGCTTGTTGATGTTGCAAAGTCTAAGGTAGCAGCTTAATTAATTTAAGAATTTGAAGGAGTCTTGGTTATCCAAGACTCTTTTTTTATTGTTTTCTTTAACCTTGAGTAAACACATGCTCCGCTAATGCGGTGAAATATTATCGCAATACTATTGAAAATAAACTGAAATCTACTGTTAATATTTGGAAATTTAAATGTGAACAAAGTGTGAACGCGAAGATTTGTCAGAAAGTAAATGATATAATCCTTTGCGTTGCTTAATACACGGCTACTAAAATCGGGGCATTTACTTATGAGACTTGAATTAATGGTTTTTACTAAGAATATTGAAAATTTTGTAGGGAGAGTGTCTTCATTTGACACCTCTTGTACATGTGATAGTGCGGCCTGAAGCTTTTTGTTTAAGAAGCTATTAGCCGCGCTATCTTTTTATATAAGCTTATATGTCCTGTAAATAAAAATACGCTTTATGCTCCATTTTAGTAAATCGTTAAAGGTATTAGCTAAGTAATATTTATGGCTGGAGAGATTCAGTTACAGTAGGAAAAAATATATGAATTAAAAAAGTAAAGGTTGAGAGAGAGGTAACGTATATGGGAGAATACATTATTTCTGTTATTACACCATTTCATAATGTGGATTATGAAATGTTTAACAGCTGCATTGATAGCATGCTGAAGCAGACATTAGGCTTTGAAAATATTGAATGGATAATTGCATTACACAATTGTGATCAGGACCACATTGATTATGCAAAGAAGAAATTAAGCAACTTTAAAAATGTAATTTTAAAGGAGGTTAATAACGAAAGCAGAACACCATCTAGTCCTAGAAATGTTGGACTTGATCTTGCGACTTCCGAGTATGTGGCATTTCTAGATGGAGATGATAAGTTCAGAGAAGATGCTTTGGAGAAGATTATTTATTATTTCAAAAAAAGCAATTCTCAGATACTTGTATTCCGAAGAGAGTTTGAGCTTGAACATCCAGATATGCTGGCACTATCTGAGACTGTTACTTGGGATACAACTAGAGAAATGATTATCGTGGATATGAATGATTCTGTTGATAATCGTAATTATAATAGCTTTCCATTTTTTGTAACTAATAGAGCGTTTAAACGAGACTTTTTGAATGAAAATCATATTAGGTTTGATGAGGATATCGATAATGCAGAAGATTGCTATTTTAATCTGCAGACAATTCATCTGGCAGATAAGATGTGCTTCTTACCTCAATTGATTGGATATACCTATTTTATTAATTCGAAATCAATTTTAAGTAGTGATAAATCTGATGAAGATATCCTACACATGCTTCGCAATTCCACAAGAATAATAGATGATGCATTAGATTACGGACTATATGTTAACAATATAATCTTGGCACTTGGTTTTGTTATGAGTCGATATTTGTCGGTACCTTCTGTAAAAAAGGAGACAAGAACAATTGTTAAGGAAACATTTGAACCTTACCTTAAAATGACAACACCTATTCCAGCTGGAAGATTTATGGAGCCATTTAGAACAATGATGAATATTCTTCCATTTGAAATTTTGCTTAATACAAAGCGATTTGAAAACCAAAGCACAATTCAGAATGATTATGACGTGTTGGCTGGAATTTTAAAGGAAAATGAGAATACTCATTTTGGTAGTCGCTATCATTTTGAAGATATCTTGTCTATCAGAGGCTTTCAATCGCAAGTTCCTATTGAAAGTCTCGAGTCATACCAGCCGATGGTAGATGCGGAAAAGAGTATTGGAGATATTAATATTTACGCAAGTAAAAAGCCAAGTTGGTATACGAAGTTAATAAATGGAATGTATATGCCTGTTTCTGAAAAACAAGCAATAAGCTATGCGGATGCATTTCAAAATGTGCTAAAGGGTAACAATATCCTGGTATTTTCTGAGACTGACACACCTATTGTCCGTTTTAATAATGGAGTGCTTGGCAGTACCATTTCGGGCATTACCCTAGATGGTTATTATCGAAAATATAGATATACCCTATCAGAACTTACAAGAAAATTTGTTATTCCTAGAGAAATTTATTACCAGATGGATGATAAGGCAGATACTAGTCCAGAATTTGACTTGGCTAGAAGATATCTTTTCATCTTAATGAGTGTTGCTAACAAACATGTAGATCAGATTATTGTGTTTGGTGCTACTGATTTTAGAAAATTTGAAGATAGCATATATGAATTCATGCCAGATTTAATAGAGGATATTGAAGCTGGAAAATTACATAAGGATTACGGCTTTAATGATGCGGTAAAACAATATTTGGCATTACACCTAAAGCGTAATCAAAAGAGGGCTAATGAATTAAGAGAAATATATAGCCAAAAGGAAAGAATTAGCCTTAGGGATATCTGGAAAAAATTATCGGATATTACACTTATAGATGTACAGCCTACATCGAATTCAATTGATGAATATTCAGGAATTAAAATTGATAAATCCATGGTTATTTGCGAAGAAGGCATGATTGGATCCAGGGCTGAGGAGAATGGCCAATATGTTTTGAATCGCGATAATAAATTTTATGAATTTATCAATTATCAGGGGGATGAGTCGCATATCATTTTACCTGATGACTTAAAACCTGGTCTTGTTGTTCGTCCGGTAGTAACAAGTGATGCTGGATTATATAGAGTACCTCTTCGTTTTAAAATTAAAATAAGCGGTGTAGAAGAGGGAAATATTATTTTTAAAGATTGTGTATAAAAAGAAAAGAGGAGAAAAAGATGGCTATTAGAAAAAGATTTGATGCACTACAAACTTTACGATTTTTATTGTTTTTAGTTGTTTTTGGGGAACACAGTGGATTTTATAGACTTATAGGAGTACCAATTTTCTTTGAAATTTCTATAATGAGTGTTTTCTTGATGATGTCAGGATTTTTAATGTTTTATACATATTCAGAAAGAGAACTATCAACAAATCCCGTTGAGAACGTTAAGTTTTCTATTGGAAGAATTAAAAAATTATATCCTCTCCATGTAGAAACGGCTTTAATTCAACTTGCATTTGTAATATTTTTCTTCTTTGATTATTTCAGAACAAGTCCAGAAGGATTTGGCTATTTTGCATTTAGAGTTGGTGTGAATTTAGCATTATTACAGGCATGGGTTCCAAACTTAGAGCAATATACCTTCTTCTTGAATGGTCCTTCATGGTTCCTTTCAGTTATGATCTTTGCATACTTTTTGTTCCCATATATTGTAAAGCTTCTCAAAAAGCTTAAGACAATTAGAAATGGCGTAATTGCTGCAGTTTTATTATTTACAATTGCTTTTATTGCAACAATTGTTGTAGGTTCAAAAACTGGATATTTAGATAGCGAGTTCTTTATCTGGTTTACAATGAATTCTCCAATAATGAGAACAACTGATTTTATTTTAGGATGTATTATTGGATTTATTTATGTTGAAAGAAGAAAAACTCAAGATATTGATGCTAAGCCTTATTCTAAGAGATTATGGACTTTCTATGAAATTATGGCATTTCTATTATTACAAGTGTTTAGTGTGTTTATTGTAGCGGGCGTATATCTGATTGGCGGTGATATTGGTATTGCATTGGCTTATTGTACAGTAGGATTACCTTGTTTGATCGGTTTACCAATGCTTCTTGTTTGCATTTATGGAAGAGGCTATATGTCTAAGCTATTCTCATGGAAGCCACTTGTATATCTTGGTGATATTACTATGTATACATATTTAATTCACTATATTTATACACAGCTTTGGGCATATCTTCAGGATTATGTATTTGGAATTGATAAATCAGATCCAAGAAATCTTTATATAGTTCCTGTTGAATTTGTTCTTACTATTGGTTCAGCTATTTTATATGACAAATTTAGAAAGAAGAGAGCTGCAGCTGCAAAGGCTCGTGCTACTCGCCCAATGGAAGGTCAAGTTGAAGGGGCTTAATAATGAAAATACTAGGGAGATTTTTACTTAGGCAAAAAAGAGGATTATTGCTGTTAGTAATTTGCTCGATTGTAGTTGTTGGGCTTTCATTGCTCAATACAAGTTATATAGCCCGTGTGACGGATGATACTTATAGCGTCACAACAGGTGGCATCAGTAAGGATATCTATTTAAAAGGCCTTACTGATGCAACAATTATCATGGTGCTTATTATGGTGGCCATGACAGTTGCAAATATAGCAAGTGGCTATTTTGCTGGAAAAATTGCTGTTTCAGTTGCAGAGGGAATTCGTAATGCAATCTACGAGAAGGCTTTGACATTTTCTTTAAAGGAAATGAATGACATTTCTATTCCATCAATGATAACAAGAAGTACAGGGGATGTTATTTCTATCCAAGGCGCTTTGTATTTAACTCTTACAACGGCGCTTTCAGTACCCTTTCTTATTGTCGGCGGAGTGCTTGGAGTTCTTTCTTTAGGAAAGACTTTGGTGGCTCTATTGATATTAGGTGTTGTTCTTGTGATTGTAATTTTTATCCTTCTGGTTATGAGAGTTAGTCCTCTGTATGTCTCATTTATGAGCCTTGTTGATGGCCTCAGTAGGGTTACAAGAGAGGGGCTTTCGGGCATACAGATTCTTAGGGCGCTTAATCGAGAAAACTGGAGCAGCAGAAGAATCCAGGATACTAGTGAGAAAATAAAAAATATATCATCCCGCGTAGATGTTGCTCAATCTATAATGCAACCAAGTATGTATATGGTTATCAATATCGTAGATATTATAGCGATTTGGGTTTGTGCGGTTTTTGCTGATAAGGCTATATGGAGTGTAGGCGATATTGTTGCATTTATTAATTACCTTTTTATGACTTTATCTGGAATTATTATGGGTGCCATGGTTGGAATTCAACTTCCGGCAGCATTTATATGTATGGGAAGAATAAAAGAAGTTCTTGAAAAGGAGCTTTCGATTAAAGATGGAAAGGGAGAAGATGTTTCTAATTTATCTAATTACGATGTTTGCTTTGATTCTGTAAGCTTTCGTTATTCGGATGACTCTGGATTTGTGGTAAGGGATATATCCTTTACTGCTAAACAGGGGGAGCTTACGGTTATCACAGGTAATACAGGTTGCGGCAAGACTACTTTGATGCAGCTTATACCTAGGCTTTATGATGCTACAAAAGGATCTATTACTATTGGTGGTGTAGATGTTAGAGATATGAAGCTTAAGGACCTTAGGTCATTTATTGGTTATGTTCCCCAGCGAGTCTTTCTTCATACTGGAGATGTTCGATATAACATCTCTTATAGAGACAAGGACTACGATGATGAAACTATTCTAGAATCAGCTGAGTTATCTCAGTCCTTATCATTTATTCATGAAAAAGAAAAAAGATTTGAAGAATGGATTTCACAAGGGGGCAGTAACTTCTCTGGCGGACAAAAGCAGCGCTTGACTATTGCTAGAGCTTTGTCTGGCTCTCCAAAAGTGTTGATTTTAGATGATAGTGCCTCGGCTCTTGATTTAGAGACCGGAGTAAAGCTGAGAGATGCGCTTTTGAGCATAGTAGGTGATATTTCCATAATATTTATAACTCAGCGTTTATCTATTATTAAGAATGCTGACAAAGTTGTTTTAATGAAGGATGGGGAGATTTGTGAACAAGGTACATATGAAGATTTATCAGTGCGTAGTGATACCTTTAGAGAAATTCTTCAATCTCAAATGGGGGCTTAATTATGGCAAATGATACAACTAAACCTATTTTAAGACTCATAAGATTGCTAGGTAAGGATAAGTTAAAGGTATATCTTTCCTTTGTGTTTGCTTTGTTTTACTCAATCACTCAAGTTGCAGGACCGGTGTTGCTTGGTCAATCAATTACTGTGTTTGCAAAAGGAATGACAAAGGTTCTTAAAAATAATGAGCCATTTCCATTTAATCAGTTGATGTTTTACATTGCATTATGTGGCGGAGCATATATATTCAATTGGATGTTTTTGTTATTACAGAATTACGTCCTTATTGATGTTACACAAAAGATGGTGCTTCGTCTTAGACTAGAGATTTCTGAAAAAATGGCTAAGCTACCTCTAAGCTTTTATGAAAATCATCTGTATGGAGATATATTATCTACACTGACAAATGATGTAAATGTTCTTTCATTGAATTTTAGAACCTTTTTAATTCAGATAGCTGACGCACCTATTTATCTAATAATGATGATAGTTGTAATGTTTTATCGAAGTCCAATCCTTGCAATTGTAGTTATTTTAAGTGTTCCTGTTAGCGCCTTGTCATCAAAGATTGTTTTATCTAAATCACAGCAATATTTTGATGCTCAGCAAAGAACTCTTGGAGAGTTAAATGGAATAGTTGAAGAAAACTACACAGGATTTGATGTGGTAAAACTTTTTGGCCATGAAGAAGAAGACGAGGCAATATTTAGAGAAACTAATAGAAAGTTATCGAAGGCCAGTGAGAAGGCTTTGTTTCGTTCGTATCTTTTGGCACCAATCGTTATGTTGGTGGGCCATATAGCTCATATTGCCGTTTTGATTTTGGGAGCCTTTTTAACATTCCTTGGAAAGATTCCTATTGGTGATGTTCAGACATTTCTCAATTTTGTAAACAGTATATCTGAGCCAATGCAGCAAATAGCTCGATTAGGAAGTGTTTATCAAAGTTTTATAGCTGCTGCTTCAAGAGTATTTGCTTTTGTGGACGAAGAGGAAGAGAAGGATACCTCAGTTGAAGGTGTAAAAGCTGAAAATATGAATGTATCCTTTGATAATATTTCCTTTGGTTATTCAAAAGATAAGATAGTCATAAATAATTTTTCTTTTGATGTTAAAGAGGGAGAACATATTGCTATTGTAGGTCCTACAGGGGCTGGTAAAACTACGCTGATTAAATTGCTAATGAGATTTTATGATGTGATGAAAGGCCAGATATTACTTGGGAATGTTCCGATAACTGATTTTAATAGGGATACTCTTCATGAGCTTATTGGAATCGTTCCGCAGGAGATTTGGTTTTTTCAGGGGACCATTGCAGATAATCTTAGACTTGGTAGAGAGGATGCCACCGATGAGGAAATTGAGGTCGCTCTAGAGGAAGTTGGGGCTGATTATTTTGTTGATTTACTTCCTGGCGGAATTAATTTTGTATTGGCAGAAAATGGAGCCAATATATCTGCAGGTCAAAGACAGTTACTTGCCATTGCGAGAGCATTTATAGCTAATCGTTCGATTCTTATATTGGATGAGGCAACATCATGTGTGGATACACAGACAGAAAGAAGGCTTCAGGATGCAATGATTAAGCTTATGGACGGCAAAACAACTTTTATTATTGCTCATCGCCTAAGCACTATTGTTGATGCTGATAAAATCCTTTATTTGCAAGATGGTGATGTAAAAGAGCATGGTACCCATGAGCAATTGATGAAACTGGGAGGACTATATAGGAAGATGTTTGACTCTCAATATACATAAGACTATCGCAGCTTATTAGTCTTATATTTGTTTTAAAAGAGGAGGATGATGTATATGAAATTAGGTGCATCAGATAAGTTTTTTTATTACGTATTATCTGGTAGATCCACAATAGATATTATTTGCGATATGTATTTCAAACAGGAATTTGATCTATCGGTAATGAAAAAATGTGCTGATGAAGCGCTTGAATATATTCCGGAATTTAATAGAAAAATAAATGTTAATAATGGAAAGCTTGAAGCAAGTGAGGGTTCAGGCGATGTGGCTTTTTTGCCATATGATTCCAAGAGGATTGTACATTTTGGGTCGGATGAGACTAATGGACTTTTGTTTTACTTTTCCTATAAGGATAAGTTCTTAAAATATAGTGGCTTTCATGGTGTTTCTGATGGGGCCGGTACGGTTTCGTATATTAAGACGGTTCTTTATCTGTATATGCAAAAAATCGGAATGGATATTAGTGATGAAGATTTTGCTTACTATACAAAAAATATCAGGACTATTAAGCCAAATCCAATGATGTTAGATAATGATGTTTTCTATATGCCTTATGAAAAATATGGAGATTCATCTGTAAATCCTATTTTTAAATCTAGCAATTTAAACGCTTTTTCAATTCCAGAAAAGCCATATGATAACAGCTGCAAGTACACTCATATTTGCAAGGCTAAGATTTCTCTTGAGAAGTTTAATGAATCGAGAAAAAAATCAGGCGTATCTTTATTACCTTATGTATCAGATATTGTATCTATGGCTATTCATAAGCATTTTGATAAGGGCAACTCGCCTATTATTTTAATGTCAGGTGTTGACCAAAGACCAATGTTAAAAGCAGATACATTTGTTAATTGTTCAGATAGTATTTTCCTTTCTATGACAAATGACATGTTTAAGGAAGATGAAAAGACTCGTTGTTTTCAAATAAAACAGAATATGAAAGAACAGCTTGAAGCAGATTTGCATATAAAGCTTGCAGGTGACAGGGCGGAGCTTGTAGAAAGTTTTGAGGCTGATCCAAGTGGTGTGGTAGCTATTGCTGATAAGCTAGCCAACATTCCATCTGCGGATAACTTCAATCCTATGACCATGGTAATTACAAATATGGCGGATATAACTATGGGTAATGCGGTTGATGATTTGTTTGAAGATTTCTTGATTTACGATGCCGCCAGAGCTAATTATGCTATTTTCTGTTCTTTCGGTGATTATATGCATCTGATTGTAGGTAATCAAAATGATAGTTCAAAAATTATTGAAAGTATTGTTAGTGAACTGGGTGACAGAGGTTTAGACGCAGAAATATATAGTGATGAGCATTACTATTCAGATGTTTTTGATTTTGAATTAATTGATTGATTAGGATAGGAGAATAAACATATGGATATTTTTTTCAGCATTTTAATTCCAGTTTTTAATCAAGTGGGATTAATGGATCATTGTATTGAAACGATTAAGAATCAGACATATAAAGAATTCGAGGTTATCTTGGTTGATGATGGTTCTACAGATGATTCTTACAATATGTGTGTTGGTTTTTGTCAGGGAGACGATAGATTTAAAGTTCTTAGACATGAGAAAAATGGCTCCTTAGTTGCAGCTAGATATACAGGAATGAAGTATTGTAGAGGTCAATATGTTTTATTTGTAGATAGTGATGATTATTTAGAGGAGAATGCTCTTGAATTGCTACATGACAGCCTTGAAAAGAATCCAGTTGATATTCTTAGATTCGGATATATAAAAGAATTTATGGATAATGTGGAAGGTGGATTTGGCTTGGTTCCTGAGAATGAAGAGGTGCTTCCACTTCATACAGACAATCCCCTTTATGCCATGATGACTGATGAACTGGTTCCTAATGTGTGGAAGAACTGCTATAGCAAAAAAGTAATTAAAAAGGCAGTAGAGGAAATCCAGCCATTCTATTGCAATATGGGAGAAGATGTATTCTGGAGCTCTGTATTTTTCACTTGTGCAGAGAGTGATGGAATATTAGAAGATTGTTTGTATCACTACATAATTGGTACTGGCATGTCTACACAGGCAAAAAATCAATCTGTAGAAAAGCTCAAAATGCATGTAGACAATATTAAATGTTGTATTGAGCATATGAAAGATTATATCTCAAAATATAATCCAAAATATCTTGATTTAATTGATGAGAAGGCTGTTTCTATGTATTGCTTTGTCCTGATTATGTTTATGAAGGATGAGAATGACTATAGAAAGATTGTTGATTATCTAAAAGTGTTTGATGAGTCAGGTCTTGAAATGGTATATGATTACGGCTGCAACAAGGCGTTACTTTTCAAGTTTAGATTTGAACATAAAATTACAGATGAGATGCTAGATAAACTTGGAGTTAAATACGATAAGTTTTCATTGAAATAAGGGGGAGATAATGTATTTTAGTGTACTTGTTCCTGTTTATAATCAAATGGGAAAAATGGATAAATGCATAGATTCATTAAGGAATCAGACACTAGAGGATTTTGAGGTTATTTTTGTAGATGACGGATCGACAGATGGCTCATCAGAATTCTTAGATAAACTATGTGATAACAATGAAAGATTCTTTGTATATCATCATGATACTAATAAATCTTTGACGGCTGCTCGTTTTACAGGAATGGAGCATGCAACTGGAAGTCACATTTTCTTTTTGGACAGTGATGATTTTATTGAGCGGACTGCTTTGGAAGATTTAAAAAACGCATTCGATTCAACCGGTTCTGATGTAATACGATTCGGAGTCATGATGGAGCCAATGGGTGTAACAGTGATGCCGCCTGAGACTGATGATTTCTTAAGTAGTTTTATGAAAGGAGCGATTCCTCCTGCTATTTGGAAAAATGCTTATGATGCATCTGTTATAAAGGGCACCTTAGAAAAATGCAGTTCTTTTTATTGCAATATGGGAGAAGATAGCTTCTTTTCAACTGTCTTTTTCGGCAATGCTGATGTTGTTACTTCGTTAAATAAGGTCCTTTATCATTATGATGCCTTATCTGGCATGTCCCAGACTAGTCAGGTAAGTACAATGTCAAAGCTTAATAGGGATTATGAGAGTGCTCATTCCTCAGGACAGAATATTCTTCGATTTATAAAAAAATATAAGCCTGAATACTTAGAGTTGGCTCAAAAGTCTATTCGTCATATGTATAGATATATTCTTTGCCAAAATATTTTGTACGCCAAAGATTACTTGGATGTTTCTTCTTATCTTAATTTTTTCAGGGAAAAGGGAGAAAAGCTTGTGTATGAATTTGGATGCAAGGAATTGATTCCTTATAAGGTTAAGTTCGACTTAAAGAGAAAGGACGAACGGTTTTCTGATATTGAGTTAGAAGAGTTATTCACGCTTTTGCCAGAAAAATGATTTTTTTGACTTTATTATTACATTGATATTTGCTAATCTATTCATAGCTTAAATTTAGGAGGTTCTTTATTATGGCAATATTAGTTACAGGTGGAGCTGGCTTCATTGGAAGTCATACATGTGTTGAGCTTCAGCAGGCGGGTTACGACGTTGTTGTTTATGATAATCTTTGTAATTCTTCCGAAGAATCACTTAAGAGAGTAGAGGCTCTTACTGGTAAGGCTGTTAAGTTTTACAAGGGTGATGTCTTAGATAGAGATAGATTGAATGAGGTATTTGATAAGGAAGATATAGATTCATGTATTCATTTTGCAGGTCTTAAGGCTGTTGGTGAGTCTGTTCAGAAGCCTTGGGAATACTATGAGAACAATATAGCAGGTACACTTACACTTGTTGATGTAATGAGACAGCATAATTGCAAGAATATCATTTTCTCTTCATCAGCTACTGTATATGGAGATCCAGCTGAGATACCTATTACAGAGAATTGTCCAAAGGGTCAGTGTACTAATCCTTATGGATGGACTAAGTCAATGCTTGAGCAGATTCTTACAGATATCCAGAAGGCAGATACTGAGTGGAATGTAGTTCTTCTTCGTTACTTCAATCCTATCGGAGCTCATCCATCAGGCACAATGGGAGAGAATCCAAATGGTATTCCAAACAACTTGATGCCTTATATTACTCAGGTTGCTGTTGGTAAGCTTCCAGAGCTTGGTGTATTTGGCAACGATTACGATACTCCAGATGGTACAGGTGTACGTGATTATATTCATGTAGTAGATCTTGCTAAGGGCCATGTTAAGGCTCTTAAGAAAATCGAAGATAACTCAGGTCTTAGCATTTACAATCTTGGTACAGGCGTAGGCTATTCAGTTCTTGATATTGTTAAGAACTTTGAGGAAGCTAATGATATTAAGATTCCTTATTCAATCAAGCCACGTCGTGCAGGAGATATTGCTACTTGTTACTCAGATGCTACAAAAGCTAAAGAAGAGCTTGGCTGGACAGCAGAGTACGGCATTAAGGAAATGTGTGCTGATTCTTGGAGATGGCAGAAGAATAATCCAAATGGATACAGCAAATAATAAACAAATATCTGAATGTTTGAATTATTCTGAAAATAAAATTTTTAAGAAAAGGGGTTGACGAAAGCCAATCCACATAGTAATATATGTCTTGTCGCTGAGGTGATTAGCGACAGACAATATGGTTCCTTGGTCAAGCGGTTAAGACGTCGCCCTCTCACGGCGAAAACAGCGGTTCGATTCCGCTAGGAACTGCGAAAGCGTCATCGTCAGATGACGCTATTATTTTGCCTAAAAACTTGAATTTTTTAGGTTTTCTGTTATAATAGCTATTGTTGATGAAGAGAACGACTGAGGAGAGAGCTAATTGCTCTCTCTTTATTTATGCTCTTTCAATTTTAAACTGAATCAGATGGATTTTTCATTTGATTCCTACAACTGAATAAGGAGGACGATAATGTCAAAACACACCGATTACGAAAAACGTACGGAAGAATTGATTACTCCTATTCTTGATGAGTTAGGCTTTGAGCTTTATGACGTAGAATACGTCAAGGAAGGCGCAGACTATTACCTTAGAGCCTACATTGACAAGGATGGAGGTATCACAATTGACGATTGTGTGGAAGTCAGCAGAAGAATGAATGATCTTCTCGATGCAGAGCCTCAGATTGGCGGTGACGAGGGATACATCTTCGAAGTTAGCTCACCAGGACTTGGTAGAGTACTTAAAAAAGATAAGCATTTTGAAAAAGCTATAGGTCAGGATGTAGACATCAAGACTTATAAGCCAGTTAATGGAGCAAAAGAATTTACTGGTATGCTCAAGGCATTTGATAAGGATACACTTACCATCGAGTTCGAAGATGGAACAGAGGTATTTTCAAGATCAGATGTTGCACAGGTTAAATTATCAATAGATTTTTAAATTATTCTTGTAAATAAGGAGGAATTATGGCAAATACAAATGATTTTTGGGATGCTCTTACAGATCTTGCAAAAGAGAAAAATATTAGCATGGATGTGTTAATTGAGACAATTGAGAATTCACTTCTCATCGCTTGCAAGAACAACTATGGAAAGGGTAAGGACCCTAATGGTAAAGGCAAGGAAGTTAACGCTTCTGTAGAGATTGATAGAAACTCAGGTGAGTATCATGTATATCTTATCAAGACAGTAGTTGAGGATGTACAGGATTCTGTTGAGGAGATTTCTCTTACAGATGCTCACAACATCGATGGCAAGCTTCAGGTAGGCGATGTTGTTAAAATCGAAGTTAAGTCTAAGGAGTTTGGTAGAATCGCAGCTACAGCTGCTAAGAACACTATCACTCAGAAGATTCGTGAGGAAGAGAGAAACGTTCTTTACAAAGAGTACTATGAGCTTCAGCACAAGGTTGTTACTGGTGTTGTTACTCGTTTCTCAGGCAACAATATCCACGTTAATCTTGGCAAGCTTGAGGGCTTCCTTTCAGAGTCTGAGCAGGTTAAGGGTGAGTTCTACAAGATTCAGGACAGAATCAAGGTATATATCGTAGAAGTTAAGATGTCTAGCAAGGGACCTCGTATTGTTGTTTCTCGTACACATCCTGAGCTTGTTAAGAAGCTTTTCGAGGAAGAGGTTTCAGAAGTTAGAGATGGTATCGTAGAGATTAAGTCAATCTCACGTGAGGCAGGTAGCCGTACAAAGATTGCTGTATGGTCAAATGATGAGGATGTAGATCCAGTTGGCGCTTGTGTAGGTCAGAATGGTGCACGTGTTAACGCTATCGTTAATGAGCTTCGCGGCGAGAAGATCGATATTGTTGAGTGGGATGAGAACCCAGCTTACCTTATTGAGAATGCACTTTCTCCAGCAAAGGTTGTTGCAGTTGTTGCTGATGCAGATGAGAAGAGCGCTCGTGTAGTAGTTCCTGATTATCAGCTTTCACTTGCAATCGGTAAGGAGGGCCAGAATGCTCGTCTTGCTGCACGTCTTACAGGCTTCAAGATTGATATCAAGAGTGAGACTCAGGCTAGAGAGGCTGGCGATTTCCTCGATTACGAAGAGGATTATGATGACGATGAGTACTATGATGAAGAAGAGTACTACGATGAGGATGGCGAGTATGATGAGGCTGAGGCTGATTCAGAAGAGTCTTCAGAGGAAGAGTAATGATAAATAAGACAATACCTCTTAGAAAATGCGTTGCATGCGGGCAGATGGTTCCCAAGGATGAACTATATAGAGTTGTAAGAACAGAAGATGGCATTCAGCTTGATTTGACTTACAAGGCTCAGGGCCGTGGGGCTTATGTTTGTCGTAAGATAGAATGTATTCAGCTTGCTGATAAGAAAAAGTCATTTAACAGGTCTCTTAGATGTCCTGTTTCTCAAGAGGTAATTGATAGCTTATATGCGGAGTTTAAAAATGATAGATAAAGCACTTAATATGATTAGCTTAGCTATGAAGGCTGGCGCTTTAGCTAGCGGAGAGTTTGCATGCGAAGAGGCAATAAAGGGAGGCACTGGTTTCCTTTGTATTGTAGCTACTGATGCATCTGCTAACACTAAGAAATCATTTTCGAATTCCTGTGAGTTCTACGGAGTTGATTATGTAGAATATGGCACTAAGGAATCTTTAGGTCATGCAATTGGCAAAGAATATCGGGCATCTATCGTAGTGTGCGATGAAAATTTATCCTTAAGTATTCTAAATAAGATACGCAGTTAAGTAGTTGAGGAGGATATTAGATGGCAAAAATTAAAGTACATGAATTAGCCAAAGAGCTTGGTAAAGAGAGCAAGGACGTTATCGCTTTCTTAAGCTCAAATGGTATAGAAGCAAAGGCGCAGAGCGGCGTCGAAGAAGATATGGCGGCAAAGGTTAGAGCTAATTTCGGTGGCGCTTCTGAGAAGCCAGCAGCTAAGGAGGCAGCACCTGAGAAAAAAGAGGCACCTGCTGACAAGGATGCTGCTAAAAAGGCACGCCCAGTTGATAAGGATGGCAATCCAATCAAGAAAAAGAAAAATGTCTTCGTTGTAACTCGTGATAGAGATGACAGAAGAAGACGTGGTTCAGATTCTTCACGTTCTGAGAATAGAGATGGTGGCAGAGATAAGAGAAATAATAGTTCTCAGCCACAGCAGCCACGTGGACCAATCAGACCTCGTTCATTTGCTGACGGTGTTCGTCCATCCCAGAGAGCATCTGCTCAGTCTAATGATACAGAGTTTGCTTCAAAGAAGAAGCCCGTTGATGCAGAGGCTCCACGCCAGGCTAAGAGACCTGAGCGTCCAGAACGTTCAGAGCGTCCAGAGAGAAGCGAGCGTCCAGAGAGAAACGAGCGCCCAGAACGTTCAGAGCGTCCAAATAGAGGAGAAAATAGAGGCGACAATAGAGGTCAGCGTCCTGAGAGACCTTCTAGAGACGATAGAAATGGCGCTTCTAGACCAGACAAGAGAAACGATAGAAATAATAATCGTCCATCTCAGGCACCAGCTGCAGATATGTCACCAGCTTCAAGTGGCAAGGGCGGCCGTCGTGATGACAAGAAAAAGAAAAATAATAACGATAGAGAGAACAACTTAGGCGGCAAAAAGCAAGAGCGTTTCATCAATCTTGAGAAGAATGGTGGAAAGAAGAAAAAGAATAACGCTCCTAAGGCACCAGAGCGTGATATGAATGAAGTTCTCACTATCACAATTCCTGATAGAATCACTATTAAGGACCTTGCAGACAAGATGAAGGTTCAGTCTTCTGCAGTTGTTAAGACTCTTTTCTTAAAGGGTAAGATGGTTACTGTTAACCAGGAAGTTGATTTTGAAGAGGCTTCTGAGATTGCTCTTGAGTTCAACTGTATTTGTGAAGAAGAGGAAAAAGTTGATGTTATAGCAGAGCTTCTTAAGGAAGAGGATGAGGATACATCAAGCTTCCCATCACGTCCACCTGTTGTCTGCGTAATGGGTCACGTTGATCACGGTAAGACATCACTTCTTGATGCTATTCGTGATACAAAGGTTACAGACCGTGAGGCTGGTGGTATTACACAGCACATCGGTGCTTATACAGTATCTATTAATGGTCAGGATATTACATTCCTTGATACTCCTGGTCATGAGGCATTTACAGCTATGCGTATGCGTGGTGCTAACTCTACAGATATAGCTATTCTTGTAGTAGCTGCAGATGATGGTGTTATGCCACAGACAGTAGAGGCTATTAACCATGCAAAGGCTGCTGGTATTGAAATCATTGTTGCAATCAACAAGATTGATAAGCCAAACGCTAATATTGATAGAGTTAAGCAGGAGCTTTCAGAGTATCAGCTCATTCCTGAGGATTGGGGCGGAAGCACAGTATTCTGTCCAGTATCAGCTCACACTAAAGAGGGTATCGATAACCTTCTTGAGATGATTCTTCTTACAGCTGAGGTGCTTGAGCTTAAGGCCAACCCTAACCGTAAGGCTCGTGGTCTTGTTATCGAGGCACAGCTTGATAAGGGACGTGGTGCTGTTGCTACAGTACTTGTTCAGAAGGGTACACTTCACGTTGGTGATCCAGTTGCCTGCGGTAGCTGCTACGGTAAGGTTAGAGCTATGCTTGATGATACAGGTGCACGTGTAAAGAGTGCAGGTCCTTCAGTTCCAGTTGAGATCCTTGGTCTTTCAGAGGTTCCAAACGCTGGTGAAGTATTAATGTCATTTGATTCCGAAAAGGAAGCACATGCATTTGCAGATACATTCGTTGCAGAGCACAAGAACAAGCTTGTTGAGCAGACTAAGTCTAAGATGTCTCTTGATGCACTCTTCAGTGAGATTGAGTCAGGAAATCTTAAAGAGCTTGATATCATCGTTAAGGCTGACGTTCAAGGTTCTGTTGAGGCTGTTAAGCAGTCACTTGAGAAGCTTTCTAACGAAGAGGTTGTTGTTAAGACTATCCATGGTGGTGTTGGTACAATCAACGAGTCTGATGTAGTTCTTGCTTCAGCTTCAAATGCTATCATCATCGGTTTCAACGTTCGTGTTGATCCTCAGGCTAAGATGACAGCAGATAGAGAGGGTGTTGACCTTCGTCTTTACAAGGTAATCTACGATGCAATCAATGATGTTGAGTCTGCTATGAAGGGTATGCTTGATCCTATCTTCGAGGAGAAGATTATCGGTCATGCAGAAGTTCGTCAGATATTCAAGGCTTCAGGTGTTGGTAACATCGCAGGTTCTTACGTTACTGATGGATACTTCCAGAGAGATTGTATGGTTCGTGTTACTCGTGAAGGCGAGCTTATTCACGAAGGCAAGCTTGGTTCTCTTAAGAGATTCAAGGATGATGTCAAGGAAGTTAAGTCTAACTTCGAGTGTGGTCTCGTAATTGAAGATTTCAACGATGTTCAGGAGATGGATGTTATCGAGGCTTACATTATGGTTGAGGTACCTAGATAATGAGAAAGAATTCAGTTAAGAATATTCGCATAAACGAAGAAGTTATGCGTGAGCTTTCCAATATTATTCGTCTAGAGGTAAAGGATCCACGTATATCACCGGTTACATCGGTGGTATCTGTGGAGGTTGCCCCAGACCTTAAGACTTGCAAAGCTTATATTTCTGTTCTCGGTGATGATGAGGCTGTTAAGAAGACTCTTGAGGGACTTAAGAGTTCTGCAGGTTTCATCAGAAGAGAGCTTGCTAGACGAATTAATCTTAGAAATACACCTGAGATTACATTCGTAAGCGACCAGTCAATTGCTTATGCTGCTAAGATGAGCAAGCTTATTGATGAGGTCAATGCACCACTTCATAAGGATGAAGACTAATTTATAGCTTTTATCTATTTAATATATGGTGAAATAAGGAGAAGACAATGATAGACAACTTTAATGAACTTATCTCTAATTCAAAGACAGTGGCTATTTCTGGTCATATACGCCCAGACGGTGATTGTGTAGGCTCTTGTATGGCTGTTTACAATTACATTGTTACATATTTTCCAGAGGTAGAGGTTCATGTCTATCTTGATCCTATCCCTAACATATTCAAATTTCTTAAGAACACAGATAAAATCGAGGACATTCACACACTTGCTGAGGATACAGTCTTTGATTTATATATTGCACTAGATTGTAGTGAGGGTTCTAGACTGGGTGATGCATGTGCATTTTTTGAAAAGGCGACTCACACAGTATGTATTGACCATCATTTGACTAATGGTGGATTCGCGGAATATAGCTATATTATTCCGGATGATAGCTCTACTTGCGAACTTATCTACAATCAATTTGGAAAAGATAAAATTACTAAGGATATTGCAGAGTGCCTTTATCTTGGTATTATCCATGACACAGGTGTTTTTCAGTATTCATGTACAACGGAAGCTACAATGGCAGCTGCAGGATTTTTGATGAGTAAGGGAATCGATTATCCTAAGATTTGTACTGACACATATTATGCTAAGACAATGATTCAAAATAAAATGCTTGGCACAGCACTTTTAAACTGTAAGACCTATGATGATGGCAAGATTATTGCTGCGGTTATTACAGCAGAGGATATGGCCAAATATGGGGCTCAGAGCAAGCATTTAGAGGGAATTGTACAGCAGCTTAGAGACACTACTGGTGTAGAGGTTGCAGTATTCCTTTATGAATTAGAAGATGGCGATTTCAAGGGCAGCACTAGAGCTACTGGTGATGTGGACCTTACAGCTATCACTGGCGTATATGGTGGTGGCGGTCATAAAAAGGCGGCTGGTTTTTCTGTAAATACCAAAGAACCATGGTCTATTATTGCTGAGATAGTAGACATGATTGAAGAACAGTTTAAACAGTTAGGAATCAATTAATGAATAGCGGCATTATTAATGTCTACAAGGAAGCTGGCTTCACTTCATTTGATGTGGTAGCTAAGCTACGTGGAATTTTAAAGATAAAGAAAATTGGGCACACTGGTACTTTAGATCCTGATGCTACCGGTGTGCTTCCTGTATGTGTCGGTAAGGCAACTAAGCTTTGTGATATGCTTACTGACAAGGACAAGATATACGAGTGTGTCATGTTGCTTGGCACCGAGACAGACACATATGATATGAGTGGTCGTATTTTATCTCGCAAATCTGTTACGGCATCAGATTCCGAAGTCACTGATGCTATTAACAGTTTTGTAGGCGATATTATGCAGGTCCCTCCAATGTATTCCGCCCTCAAAGTTAATGGCAAAAAGCTTTATGAGCTTGCAAGAGAGGGGAAAGAGGTGGAGAGGAAGCCTCGACCAGTTACAATATTTAGCATTGATATTTTAGAAATGAATTTGCCTGAGGTTTCTATCAGGATTCATTGCAGCAAGGGAACATATATTAGGTCTCTTTGCCATGATATTGGCGAGAAATTAGGATGTGGTTGCGCTATGAAATCATTAGTTAGAACTCGCGTTAGCCAGTTTGATATTTCAGATGCAAAAACACTTGATGAAATAGAACGAATCGTCAAAAATGGCAATATAGATGGTATAATGATGCCAGTTGCACAGGCTTTTGAAGGCATGGGCACGGTCTTTGTTATCCCTACTGAAGAGGCGATACTGCATGCAGTTAATGGTGCACCTATACCTGAGGCAAATGTTTTTGCTGAATCAATAAGTTCATTTGAAGAGGGGGATAATTACAGAATATTCCTTCCGGATAATAGATTTATTGGTGTGTATAAATATCAAGAATCTCACTTTGTTTTGGAGAAAATGTTTTTAGAATAATTATGGAATATATACATTCTTTATTTAATACTACAATTAAAGAACCTACAGCAATCACAGTAGGTAAGTTCGATGGTATCCATAAGGGACACCACCTTTTGACCTCTGATATTATTGCTAAAGAGTCTCTTGGACTAAAGTCATGCATGATTACGTTCACTAATTCTCCTAGAATAGCTTTGACTGATGATAAGTCACCAACACTTATCACTAATAAAGAGCGTGTTTTTATGCTGGATAATAATGGACTTGATTATTTGATTGAGTGTCCATTTGACAAGCAGCTTATGGAGACTGATGCTAGGAGCTTTATTGAATATCTTGTTAATAATCTTAATATGAAATACATGGTTGCAGGCTCTGATTTTACCTTTGGATATAAGGGAGCCGGCAATGTTACATTGCTTAAGGACTTAGCAGATGAACTGGGATTTGAGCTTAAGATAATAGATAAAATCAAGCTTAATGACAGGGACATAAGCAGTACTTATATTAGAGAAGAACTCACTAAAGGACATATTGATATAGTTAACGAGATGCTTGGCTATGAATATTTTGTCTGGGGAGAAGTGGTTCATGGTGCCCATTTGGGTCATACAATTGGTATTCCAACTATCAATATTATGCCTGAAGCATCAAAACTTGTTCCAAAATTTGGAGTTTATGTTACTACTATAGATTTTGATGGAAGGATTTATCATGGTGTGACCAATGTTGGCACCAAGCCATCTGTTTCGGATGCTAATATAGTGGGAATAGAGACACATATTTTGGATTACAACGGGGATTTATACGGTAAATTTGTCAAGGTAACATTTGTTTCATTCCTTAGACCTGAGATGAAGTTTAATTCTATAGATGAATTAAAGGCTCAGATGAGTAAGGATAAGACTATTGCTAAGGATTTCTTTAATAAAAGATAAGATTTTTGATGGTAATTGTTACGTAAATGTTACAGCTATTGTTACAAAACATTGACAAGTATCGAATGAGTTGATATAATTACTTAGTTGCGTTTATTAGTATTTTTTAATTGGAGGTTTTATGAAGAAACGCATTATTTCAGCTTTTTCTATTGTTTGCGCTTTGGCACTTATCATCGATCATAGCATCGATTCTAAAAATAAAATAATTGATAATTCTACAGATGGTGATTACTCAGCTACAGCTGGTGTTATTTCAGCAGCAGCCTTTGATGAAGATGCACTTACTTCTATTTCAGTGACAGATTCTCAGGCTATTGCCACTGCTAAGTCACTTGGTGATATCTACGGATACGATAATATTGGTATCTGTAATGTTTCAGAGGGTAACCTTAACATTCGTGAGAGTGCATCTACAGATGGTAAGCTTGTTGGTAAGTTTCCTGCTAATGCAGCCTGCGAGATTCTTAAGACTGAGGGCGAGTGGAGCTACATCAAGTCTGGCGAGGTAGAGGGTTATGTACTTTCTGAGTACCTTATTACAGGTGATGATGCATGGGACAAGGCATTAGAGCTTGCAGAGTATGTAGCAACATCTACTACTGGTGGTCTTAGAGTTAGAGTAGAGCCTAATACAGATTGCGAGATCATTTATCAGCTCGCTGATGGTGAGGAAGTTCCTATCCTTAACAATACTCAGGAAGATGAATGGATTGAGGTTGACGTAGATGGTGATACTGGTTATGTATCTTCAGAGTATGTAGATGTTGATTTATCACTTACTACAGCTATGACACTTACAGAGGCTCGCTATGGTGCCGGTGTATCAGATGTGCGTATGGCAGCTTGTGATTTTGCTCTTCAGTATGTTGGTAATAGATACGTATGGGGCGGTACATCACTTACTAATGGTATTGATTGTTCTGGATTTACAATGCAGGTTATGGCTCAGTATGGTGTTAGACTTTCACATTCATCTAGAGCACAGGCTAATGAAGGAACTACAATCTCTACATCAGAGCTTAAGCCTGGCGATTTGATTTTCTACGGTAGAGGCGGTTCTATCAATCACGTAGCTATTTACATTGGTGGTGGTCAGATTGTTCACGCGTCTAACAAGCGTGATGGTATCAAGATTTCAAACTACATGTACCGTACACCAATCAAGTGTGTCAGAGTTCTTTATGATTAATTAAAGCTATCGGGGGGCCCCTGGTAAAAGGGCGGTGAGTTTTCCCGTATTAAATGAAATGTTAAAGGCTAGAAAACTTATGTTATCTAGCCTTTTATTATGGGTTATGTTATAATTTTCTTCGTGGCATGCCACACAATTTTGATTATTTATTGGAGAGGAATTTAAAATGAGTTTATTAGAACAATGGCAGAAGATTGCCTACAACCAGAATCAGTCACAGGCTGATTTACAGAGATTTTGGCAGAATTACTTTTTGCTTGAAAAAGGAGTTTACGAGCAGCTTCTAGATGATCCTGACACAGAGGTTAAGGGCACTGTTAAGGTGCTTGCTGATAAATATAAATTAGAGATTATGCCAATGGTTGGTTTCCTTGATGGTATTAATGACTCCCTTGTTACACCAAATCCTATCGAGACTATGGAAGAGGATACAGTAGTTTCTCTTAAGTTCGACAAGGAAAAGCTTTACAAGAATATGATTGATGCTAAGGCTGATTGGTTATACGGTCTTCCACAGTGGGAGAAGATTTTCGATGAGGAGCAGTTAAAGGCCCTTACAAAGGAAGCTAAGAACATGCACACAATCGTCCGCACTGAGAAAAAGGTAGGACGTAATGATCCATGTCCATGTGGTTCTGGTAAGAAGTATAAGCACTGCTGCATGAACAAGAAATAATCTATATTAGCAAATTAACGCACCCTTACGGGTGCGTTTTTTAATGGCTGAATAAACATTGACATTACTGAGTGTAAGTATTAAAATACTACTAATACTATATAAAAATATAGAATGTTGTATAAAGGAGGTTATTAATGGATTTATAAGAAGATTTTATTTATTGGGAGTTTAAAATAATTATTCGCGTGCATATTTGTAGATTACATTTAGAAAGAGGATAATTATATGTTTTTTAATGAGTTAAAAGGAAAATTAAAGATTAATAAAATAATATTTCTGGTTATTATTTTTTTTATTTTGGTGGCGATTATTTACTTTATAAAAAAAATTGACAATCACAGATTTATTAATTCTGTATTTACAGGGGAAGATCCAATATGGACTATAGTTGATGGCAAGCCTTTAGAATATGATTTAGCTATTACCGGTTATGAAGGTGATTTTAAAATTTGTTTTCCGGGTGATTGCAGTGAAAATATTTATATTTCATATAAAGATTATGATGATTCAATCATTCTTTTTGCGGGTAGTGAGGAATATTCCCCTTATGAGATGTGGGATTATTTGCCAGATTATGTAAGCGAAATTAAATCTTCAGATATTAATTTTGATAAGATACCTGATCTTATAATAATTGGATTTCAAGACAGGGCAGAGAAAATATGGTGCTTTGAAGGTCAATTCGATTATGATAAGGACTATCCTACTTTTCTACTAAGTGAAATTGCGTCAGATGCCGTTATGAAGTATTTAAAGTCAGATTATAAGGCGGATGATGTTGTTAACTATTTTACTAAAGATTATTTGAATGGAAAATTTAAATCATATCAAGAAGCGTATTCCTCGATAGTAGATTATTATGTTACTTGTTATAAAGATGGGGTGAAATATGATTTACATTTTCTGGACGGTGATGATGTCCCAGAATTAATTATCGATTATGTAGGTAATGCTTTAGATATATATACTTTTAAAGATAGAAAGGGAATGAGATTATGAAAAAAAGAAATATAAGAATACTATTTTTTTGCACTATCATGGGAATATACTTGTGTTCCTGCGGAAAAAATACCGAAGCTGTGAAGGGGGAAGTGAAAGAAGATTCAGTGGAAATTTCAACTGAGACTGAGGATGCTGAAGTTGAGATTATACCTGAGGTAGAGAAAGCTACAGATTATATTGATGATGTAGTTACAGCGGATTTAAATCCAAATGACTATACACATATAGTCTCTATGGCAAATGATATTACCGGTGAGTATACATTGGTAAGTTATGTGGTGGATTTGGATAATGATGGGAATGATGAGGCATTTGTTCTAGAAGTTTATTGGAATGAGACTAACAATTCACCACTTACCGAAGATTCCACATTTGAGGCTACACGTCTATGGTTTGTTGATGAAAAAGGAGATGCAACAAATCTGACTGATTTTGCAAAAGATGGACCAGTTAGTGTTCACGAGACACTTCAGCTTATAACTATAGGGGATAATAGTTATTTGTTTGTTTCAGCCTTTGGACAGATGGCAGCATACGATCAGACAGTTATATACACAGTTAAAAATAATGCAATTACTAATGCAACTGATTTACCTTGCTATGGTTCTAAATACTTTGTTGATGGTGACGTTATCTGGTATCACGAAATGTATGGTATGCAGATTGATAGAGAAGATGATTTACCGTTAATAGAATCTAGTCTTACAATGGGGCATTGCTTTATTCCTTATCATCTATACCTGGATGACTCTGATAAGACTTTTAAATTATATGGAGCTAAGGAAGTATCAATAGAAGAAGCAGAAGAGCTAACAGGGCTTGATTTTTCTGATATTATAGTAGATGCTGCAGCATATCAGTTTATTATGCGTGACAATAATCAGCTTGATGTAAATATTGCTACAGCTTGTGAACCTTCATTTAATGATGATGGTGAATCCTATGAATTTATATGTTATTCATACTTTTTACAGGATAATGGTCAGTGGGAATCTGATGATTATATAGAGGGGTACTATTTGATTGACCCAGTTGATTTTACTAACATCTGGAATTTCATGAATTAAATAATATGTATAAGATAGACGAATCAAAGGATAGAGAAAAATATATATTATTAATACCGGCAATGCTTGATTATCATTTTCCGTTGATGAAGTATGCCTTTTATTCTAAGAACTATCATCCAGTTATTATTGATTTGGAGGATAATGTAGAGAATATCGGACTTAAGTACGTGAACAATGATATGTGTTATCCAGCAATTATGAATGTGGGGCAGATTATTGCTGCTCTGCAGTCTGGAAAATACGATTTAAATCGTACTAGGGTTTTGATGGCAACAGCTGGAGATGCATGTAGAGGATCCAATTATATTGGAACATTAAAAAGAGGCCTTAAGAAGGCAGGATTTGATGATGTTCCAGTCTTAAATATTAATGTCCAGGGTATAGCCAAAGAAGAGACCATGAAAGTAGATATAGGTATGGCCATAAGAGCGTTGGTGTCAGTGTATTATGGTGATATTCTTATGATTCTTTACAACAATGTCCTCCCTAATGAAAAGCATGCTGGTGAGGCAAGGGCTAAATACGACTATTGGATGGACATATTAGCCACTGATTTAAAAGAGGGGAGACATTTATCAGTTAGATGGATGAAAAGGCGATTTAAGCAGATTTCAGATGATTTTGCTACTATTGAACAGAATCCAGATAAAAAGCAGATTGTAGGAATTGCTGGAGAGATATATATGAAGTATTGCCATCTAGGTAATTGGGATTTGGAAAAATACCTTCAGGATAATAATTGCCAGGCTCATACCAATGGGGTGACTTGGTACATGCTCTATTACATGGATACACATTTATTAAATAAGAAATCTATTATTACACCTTTCTGTAGGATAGCACAGCATTTTTTGGCTGGTATTCAAAAGAAAATGGTTAATGAAATCAGAAGAAATGGATTCTTTACCCTAGATGATTTTATGACTCTAAAAGAAAAGGTCAGACCTTACATTAGCATGAATTATTCAATGGGAGACGGATGGCTTGTAGGCATGGAATGCGCAGGATACCTGCTTTCTGACTGCAGAAAAGTTATGTCTGTTCAAAGCTTTTGCTGCATGGTGATGCAGACCTGTGGAAAGGGGATGTATTCCGTTATTGAACGTAGATTATCAGGCAAAGGTCATATCGCAAATGCGGATATTGATACAAGCGGATCTAGGATGAATTATTACAATAGAGTACATTTACTAATTCATCAAAATTAATTCTAAAGGGAGGTTATGAAATATGGCAACTATGTTTCCTTGCCCTAATTGTGGCGGGCAATTAAGGTATTCAATAGAAGATAAAAAACTTAAATGTGTTTCTTGCGGTTCATTTGTAGATGTTAATGAATATACCCCAGACGAAAGAATCAATGAAACAACTCTAAATACTAATATCTTTACATGTTCTACCTGTGGAGGCGAGATACAGCTTATTGATAATGATGGTATGGAATTTTGCCCATTTTGCGGTAACCAGACTGTTATCCATGAAAAGTTTTCAGCTGTAGGTGCTCCTAAATATATAATTCCATTTTCAATTGGTAATCAGCTTATAAAGCATAATTTTGAGAAGTATAGTAACTCGATGCACTTTATTCCTAATGGGTTAAATAAAGAAGAGAATATCGAGAAAATGGTTAGAATGTATATTCCATATTACATATATCGGTATAAGATTGACACAGATATTAAATATGAAGGTGAGAAGGATTGCTCTACAATTGATTACTTTATTACAGATACAGCTGAAATAAATGTAAAGTTAAAAGTAGGAGATGTAATGATTCCTTATGATGCATCTCAATCTTTTTCAGATACTATAGCGGCTAATATTGAGCCTTTCCCTATTAATTATTTGCAACCGTTCAATCCTAACTATTTGGCGGGTTCTTTTGTAGAAAACTCTTCTGTTGACCTAGATATGTATGAAGATGATGCTAGAGAATATGCAATCGAAAAGCTTGCTTTTCAAGCCTTAAATGATGATTGTGGATATACTGCTGATGCTGATATAGCAAAAAGAACTGTAACAGAAAATATTAATGAAAATTTAAAACCAACTGATATATCAGGTGCATATTTTCCTGTATATTTTTTGACCACTAAATTTAAAGATAGAGTTGCTTACTCCATCGTAAATGGTGCTAATGGTGAAATTTATGCAGATGTTCCAATTGATAAGAAAAAGATGTTTATTTCATCTGCAATAACATCGGTCATTGTATTTATTTTATTATTTTTATTTAATAATCTATTTAATATTAGTTTTAAAATCAAGGGCTTGTGCGGTGTAAGTGCTTTCTTTTCTGGCTTTATTGCGCTTTTAGGTTCATATTTTTCAGGAAAGACAGATAAAGCTGAGAAGCACAAAGATGATAAGGGATTTTTTATTAGTAAAGATATTAAAAAAACATATAATTATGGAACAATGCAAAATGCAGCAAAGCTCCTTTTATCAATTTTAATTGTATTAGCAACCTCTTATGTATCACATTTAGAGGTAATTAAAATGAAAGAAACCTATGATTATTCAGGCGGTATATTGTTTCTTATAGGTACTGTCTTCATTTTATTATCAACCCTTTTGGTAGGCTTTGGAAATAAGAAAGTTTTATATTATGGCTTTGCTGGATGGATGATTGCTTCCCTTACAAGATTACTTAATTATCCAAATGACTTATGCTATTATGCAGCGTTATTTGCAAGCTTTCTGGTCATTTTAATTTCAATAAATGAAATTATTAATGAATACAATAGATTTGCAACGCATCCAATCCCTCAATTTTTTAAGAAGGGAGGCGGAATCGAAAATGCGTAAAATTAGTTTGTTAATTATAGTAGTCCTTGGCGTTTTCTTGCTTAGGATTAATGTGAATGCCGAAGGCTCAAATGTAAAGATTATTGATGAAGCTTCTTTGTTAAGTAGTAGCGAGGAGAGTGAGCTTAATAATTTATTAAATAGTTTTGATGTTAATACTAATTATTTAATAGTTACTACATACAATTCTAGCTGTGGAAGTAATACGGATGCATTGTTAGAGAATTATTATATTAGCAATTTCTTAGAATATGCGGATGGCGTTGCCATGATTATAGATATGCACAATCGTATGATTTATATTCAAGGGTATGGAGAAATCCAGAATAAACTCACAAATTCTGATGCTTATGATATAACTGATAATGTGTATAAATTTGCATCATCGAAAGAGTATTATCAGTGTTTAAATGATGCTTTTGTTCAGATAGATAATCATTTACATAATATTCCAATTCCCAGACCTATGAGATTGATAGTTACTGTAATACTTTCGATTATTTTAGGATTTTTGGGCGTTTTTATATGGACTGCTTTAGAGAGAAAGAGTGCAAATCCTAGTGTGCCTTCTAAGGATATAACTTTCCTTGGTGCAGCTATTGTAACAACGGCTGCTGTAATTAAAACATCTAAGCTTGAGAAGATTCATTATGCTGGAGAAGGATCATCTGGCGGAAGCTATCATGGTGGCGGAGGATATGGTGGTCACAGTAGTCATTTTGGTGGCGGTCATTCAGGAGGGTTCTCAGGAGGTCACTCTGGAGGTCATTCAGGAGGACACTCAGGTGGTGGTCATAGTTTTTAGTAGTCGTGTAACGTAGAGGAAAAAGATTTCTTGAATTATATATTTGTAGAAGATTAGGATGGTGAATTTGTATTGGTTAATTAAGAAATTAAAAAGTCGTTAATGTAAATATGTTTGAATTAATAAGTCGCCATATCTTAAAAAGAGAATATGGCGACTTTATTTATTAGATCATTATTTAGGTTTCGCACCTTTGAATTGTCTTGGTGATTCATTTTTCTTTATTGCATTATTTCGTTTGATTGGCCTTGATTTTGTTGATTGCGTATTTGAATTTGTAGCATATGTACCGATACTTGGATCAGATGAAGTACTGCTAATACTACTTGTACTTGCGCTAAATGAAAGGTTTATTTGTGAATTTATGTCACTTGCATTAATAACACTTGATCCAGCAGAAGATGCACCAAATACATTACTACCTATTGAACTTATACTTGGATCTGAGGATACAGATGAAGGGCGACTCGTATATGAATTATAGCTTTGAGCTGAAGATATAGTGGAAGCATCATTTGCATTAGAGCCATAACCTCTATCTGATGATATATCAGAGTTACTACTAGTATAGGAACTAAAACTTCTATTAGAAGATATATCAGAGTAATCAATGTCAGAAGAACTTGCACTTTGTCGTAATGATGTATCAGTGGTATATCCATCTACATATAAATTTGCTTCTATTTCTTTGGTAAAAGTATTATTGTAATATGATAAAGAGTCATCTGATTCGCTTATATATGAATCATGTGTTAGGGTCGAAGATATATCTGAAGAATCATAATTTTGTTGAACTGTTGATTCTTCGGTATTATAACCGTTTTCAGAGATATCTATGGAGCTTGAGCTTGAATATGAATTATAGCTGAGAGCAGAACTATCATCACTCTGATATCCGACATCATGGCCAAAAGCTCCTCTGTCTATTGAAACATCATTTGATATAGACATACCAGAACCTGAACTATCAATAGAATTGATACTAAAGCGATTGTTGTTAGATCCAATTTCATATTTATTGTTATAGGGGTAGTAAGATGAACTACTAGGTATATTATAAGATGAATTATTAACTAAATTCTGTGTTTCGTTTAATAATTTTTGTTCTTCTGGTGAGAGAATACTGCTGTCTTGTATATTAGGTTTTGATTTATTTTCCATTTTATATTTCTCCTTTCTTGAGTATTAAAATACTAAATAACTTATAACATAAACGTTTGCTGTTACATTTATAATTCAATAAATGTAGTAACTTTTTTCTCAAATAAATAAAAAACTTTAGGTTGATTGATACTAATTTTTCAAAAGAACCCTTTCTTTTGAAATACAATTTTACATAAGCGTTTTTGTTACATTTATAGTTCAAACAATATAGGGATTTTTTCTCAAAAAACGCGTTGATGTACATATTTTGAGATCTAAAATATGAAGTCAGATACATCGATATTTAAAGAATTATGTAATCACAAGATAGAAGAGAATATGAAAAAGAGAATAGAGTAATATCAAAAATTAACTCTATTCTCATATAAGTAAATTAGATTCTAATTGGGCTTAATATTACATTGAATTACCTGGTCTTCGAGTATTATTTTGTTGTTGAGTATTTCCTTGCTGAGTATTATCTCGCTGGATGGAAGGGGTTCTGTTGTCTTGTCTGGTATTAGCATCTATAGGAGTATAATGATCTTGAGTATTAGTTGCTGTCTGATTTTGAGTAGAGGTTTCCGTTATATCAGAGACACTCGTTATAGTACGTGATCTATTATGTCCTTGACCGACTGGTCTATTTCGTGGATTTCTTCGATTATTTGGTGCATTTACATTACTGTTCATCTCAGGGATTGGTCTTAGCCTTAAACTTGAGCCTTCAGACACTGTTATTGTACGATTATAAGTATTTATTCGATTGACGCCAGAAATATTATTAGGAATAAATTTTGCGTCTTGGGCTCCATTTCTCCTGTTTATATAGACGGTTCTATTTCGTTCTAATTCTGCTCCTGGACCACTATATAATGGCTGTTGTGGCTCGTTTACTTCAGCGTGTAAATTCTGATGTTTTGTTTCTTCTGCTGAATTCTGTGTAATGTTTTCTGGTGTTTGATTGTTATTAGGTGTAGAATCATTTTTTCTATTAAATAAATTTGAAAATGCCTGTCCCATAATACTTACTTCCTTTCTTTCATTGTAGTTTTATGTAATTTTTCTTATTTATTGGCCTCTAGCTATACGAGGGGCTTCGATTTGGGGGCTTTCATTAGAGCTTTGTTTAGGCCTGTTAGATTCCTGTGAAGATGAAGAACTATTTGAAATATCATTATAAGTACGAATGCTTGAATCACGTGTATTCGTAGACAAACTCATTGACTCATTAGGATTAATTGGATCAGGGTTTGTTACAAATAATCCTCTAGGTTTATTAGTTATATTATTTCCTGCTGCATGATTCTGTTCATTTCCTTGTCTTGAATTATTTTCATTAGTTGTCGGGAGTGCAGATTGATTTACAGAACTAGTTCTAGATGGCGTTGATAGGGTGACGCTCCTGTTAGAACTAGTTCTAGGCGGTATTAGGAGCGGTTCCGTTCTATTAGCATTAGGTATAGGTGGAACTGGAGGAACATTTTGCCTAACTGTATTATTGGTTTCTGGAGCTGGCTGGTGACCACGTCTTAAAGAAGTACTTCTTGGTGGTTTTTCATACTCACCCATTATAGGTTCAAAAGGTTTATTTTTTTTAAATGCGTTTTTAAATTTATTCAACAATGAATTTGCCATTATTTATTCCTTTCATATGATTATCTAGTTTTTACTGAAGCTCTGTTGTTTGGAATTGGATTAGGAGCAGTATTTTGTCTAGTTATTTCCTTATTAGTTGTTCTTGGATTATTTGACATGTCATTATAATAATCCGAGTTCATAGGATTGGTACCTGTTGTGGTACTGAAACTATTTGTAGAAGAAAAGCTAGTAACACTGACATTGCTAAATCCTGGTCCCTGGGTCATGTTTACTTGATTAAACTTTATATCTGACCAAAAAGTACCGGAAGATTGAGATTGAGCCGGTTGTGGTCCACTAAATGGCCGAGAGTTCCTTGGCAAGCTTGATGAGCGTGGTGGAGGAGTAGGAGCGGCTCCATTTTGTCTAGCCTGTTCTGGGGCATAATTCATGGTCTGATTTCTAGCTTCAAAATAAGTTTGCTTTGATTGCATAAAAACATTTTGCTGATTGTTAGCTAAGTTCGGAATGCTATATTGACTTTTGGACATTGAAAATTGTTTAAAGGTTACTCCATTTTCATTTCTACTTACCTGTGTAAAAGTAAAACTCATATGTTGGGATTGCTGAGGCATACCTGCATTAGGTTGGTTGTTCCAAGACTGCCGAGGCATACCCATATTAGGTTGGTTGTTCCAAGACTGTCGAGGCATACCCATATTAGGTTGGTTATTCCAAGACTGCCGAGGCATATCCATATTAGGTTGGTTATTCCAAGACTGTCGAGGCATACCCATATTAGGTTGGTTATTCCAAGACTGCCGAGGCATATCCATATTAGGTTGGTTGTTCCAAGATTGCCGTGGCATTCTCCAATTAGGTTGATTGTTCAATGACTGCTGAGGCATTTCACTATTAGGTTGGTTATTCCAAGATTGCCGTGGCATTCTCCAATTAGGTTGATTATTTAATGATTGCTGAGGTCTAGCATAGTACTGGTTTTGTTGGTGTGAGTATTGATTTTGTTGTCTATCGTTCTCTTGATTCCTTAGGTAATCATTTTTATATTGCGGACGTAATGGCTGCTGATTGTTTATCTGTGGAATGTTTTGGCGATTTCGTGGGATTTTTATTACTATTATACGGACGAAACCTAAGTTTAAATTCATTTTTACTTTACCCATATTTTCAGGGTTAAAGTTGCTTCTTTGATTTCCGCTATTTTGAGCATTTCCATAATTAGATATAGGCTCATTTGGAGCTGAGCCATATTTGTTTCGGTTAAAATTATTCTTAAATTGTTCGTATAAACCCTTATCGAAAAATCTATCATTACTTAAAGCAGTATTATCATTACTTTGTTGAGACCTATCATCCAATGTTTGTAATTTATCAAATTGATTTTTCTGCTCAGGAATTATTGGTTTATTTAAACCATAATTTTTTCTTCTATTTTTGTTACGTTTTGCGCGTGCTTTTGTTAAATTTTTAGAATAATATTTTTTTCCTCGAACAGTATTTAAATCCTTTACAACATCTTTGCAAACAAAATTAGCGTTATCAACAACAGTTCTTCCTAAGTATTCTGAAGTTGCATTACGAAGATCTTTATTATTTTTGATATTTCTATTGTCTGGTATACCATTCCTTTGTAAGTAATTACAGTGATCTATTTCCCTTTCGAGGTAAGATTTAATTGCGTTATAATCTTTATCAGTACCAAGATCTTTATAGAAAGTTGCAATATCTAAGAATTGCTGAGCAAGTCTTTTTCTTTCATCAAGTGGATTATTACCGCTGGTTAAATCACTTATGCTTGTTGGCATTTTAGTTCTCCTTTCATTACTATTTAATCAAAGAGTTATATTAATTATTAGATAACATTTATATTTCAATAAAAATAAAAAGTTTTTTCCAGCGAGTTAATAAATGTAGTATATTTCTCATATAAAATAAAAGGGAATGTAGATGATATGAATAAAAAGAAGAGAGCATTGTTACTAGTGGTTAAGTAACAATGCTCTTTTTAATTAGTTATGTTTATGACGTTTGTTTTTTTGATTTACATTATTTGAAGTTGAAGCTGAATTGGGATTTACTATTTCTTTTTGTTTATTTTTATTTTGTTTATCTGACTTAGGCTGATATGGATCCTCAGGTTTTATGCCAACTGCTGTAAGTATTTTATTGATATTATCGCGAAATTCTATTTCAGCTCTATTGCCTCGATGTTGATTTTCTGGCTGTTTTCCTTTGTTTCTTCTGGCTGTACTATATGTTGGCTCGTTATATGAATCCAATGGAGTAGTGGTAAGACGAGATTGCTCATAAGACGGCGTTTGGTTTTCAAGCATTTTACTTTCGGCTCTAAAATATTTTAATGCATCTTCTAGTTTGTTATCTTTTTGCAAATTTTTTCGATTCAACTCAATCGAATCTTTATGTTTGATTCTTTTTCCACTTAATAAATTTGAGTAGTCATCTCTAGTTGTTTTTTGTGACTGTTCAAACTCAAATTTAGGAAGATTTCCATGTAGAGCAGAACCTGGAGGATACATTGTGTTGTGGTTTAATTTTGTGGAATTGAATTCTTGCATTTTTGTTCTCCTTTCAATCTAGTTGTGATAAAAATTCATCCCAAGTATTATTCAATAAATGAGTTAATTTTTTTCCAGAAATAAAAAAATCTTGAAGCAAGAATTGCTTCAAGATTTTTCGTATTGTTATTTAAGCTTAGGGCTTCTAGTATTATTAATTTTAGGAGAAGGAGGGTTAGGAGATTGCTGGCCGGCTCGAACTAAAGGGGGGTTAACTTTATTTGCATATTTGGCATGTATGTTTTCTTCTTTCGTTAAATAGTATTTAATTAAATTCTTAAACTTCAAAATTAATTTAATAATATTTATTTATTTATAGTATTTTGTTATTGGCTTTGATGACTTCTGGCAGAGTTGACACTTGGGGTCGATGATGAGTCGTTTCGCACAATTTCTTTCCCTTTAGATTGAGGCTGCTGAGATATATTACTGTTATATTTGGCTATGTAGTATGATTGAATAAGTTTTTGGTTATTTACTAATGTCTTAGCAATAGTATCATTCTCTGAATTTGATAGGAACTGCATATTTATATTTCCATCCCTTTGTTCTCGAGCTTTTCCGGCAAAATTGGATTGATCTCGTGGAGGAATTTCATAATGGTTGGCTGCTCGATAAAGTTCGGATTGTGCCTTGTTGAGTCGCTGATCATGTATTTCTAATGTTCGTTGATTTTGCTCATATTCTGGTCGAAAAGTTTGTTCTCGCTGTTGCATTTTTTTATTTATATTTTGGATGTCTTTATTTATTTTTTGAATTTGTTTTTCGTAATATTGTGGTACACGTTCGTTTTGTAAATTTCTAATAAATATCTCTTGATTGGCTTTTTGCAAGTTTCGTATTTTTTCTTCGCCCTGTTTTAGCTTAGCATTATTTTCTCGTATTTCTTGAGCTAATTGAACTTTTTCCGGAGGTTTTCTATTGGATACTTCGTGGTCGTTTGGATTTATTGGTCTATTTAAGCCGCCATTCTCATTTCGTATTAAGTCACGATCGTGAATGTCACGACTTAAATCTTTCTTAAAACTATTTTTACCATACACTTTGTTTAAATCTTTTACCATTTGATTTGAGGCTTTGTTGTTGTTATCGATAATAGTTCTTCCTAGATATTCTAGGGTTGCATCTCTCAAGTCTCGATTGTTTGCCGGATAATTAATATTATTCTCGTTTCCATTTACATGAGCTACTTTATCAGCTTTGGCATACGCGAATTGTTCGTTTAAATAATTTTTGATTTGTCTTGTGTCACTTGTAGTAGCCTGATTTTCATACCTATTTACAATTTTTAATAAATCTTTACATAGGTTTATTCTTTCATTGATAGGGTCTTTTTGCTTTTTAAAGGGGTTTAACTTTGCCATTTAGAATTCTCCTTTTGATGGGATTATTAAATATTTATAGTTCTGTAATTATTTCAATGATTAATTAATTTTTTTTCCAAATTTGAAAAATATTATTATTTCTATTTAGTAATTATATTTTTATGGTAGAGGAGAGTAGTCTTGAATAGAAATAAAAAAGAGAATAGAGCTAACAATTAATTAGTTCTATTCTCTAAAAAATTAGTTACATTGAACGCACAGATGTATTACTACGTTGAGAATCATTACGTGTAAGATTAGTTTGTCTTTGAGGATGGCGATTTGTATTGGTTGTAGTATTCCTTGCATCTGGATTTCTCTGGGAATATGTTTCGGCATTATTTATTTGATCAGTAGGACTTGTATGATAAAATTTTTGTGTACTTGTACTTTTTATATTAGGTGCCTCAGTTTTTGGCTGCCAGTTAGGCTGATTTTCAGGCATTCGTGGGCCCATAGGTGGTCTACTTTGATATTGTGATTGATTACGTAATTGTGAATATCTTGATTGACCTATTCGTGCTGTATCGACATCAATGGGGTCAGGATTATTAACTACATGTAGTCTAGTCTCAGGTATAAATGGGACTTCTGGTGCAGTTGGTGCAAGTGGTACAGGATGCCCTTCTGGAGAATGTGGTATCGGTGGTGTTCGTGGTATAGGTTCGGTTTCGGCTCTATCTTGATTATTATGTTCGCTCATCTGATTTTGTCTATAGTTTTTGTATGCCTTTGACCTTTGCTGGCCTTTAATTTTTTGTTCAAGAGTCAAAGGCCTACCAGGTGTTGTACTTAGTCGGGGTCTTATATTGCTATTTTGCAATGGATGTTGAACTACATTTGGTCTGGTATTTTGTTGATTGTTATCTGTGTTTGGTGAATTATTTAATGCCATTTTTTCTCCTTTCATTATTAGGATTATTTATTTGTCATTGTTACACCTATAATTCAATAAGCTTTGATGGTTTTTTCCCAAAAATAGAATCCTTGAAGCAAAAAACTTCAAGGATTAATGGTTATAATTTACTTTTTTTGTCAAATTTAGTATTAGCCATTGTTTGAGAGGCTTTCATTTTATTATTTTGATCTAGAATTTTGGACGATTATTCTAGGATATTTATTGGTGGTTCGCATTTCGTCGCTGACGAGTTGGGGCATTAGATGAACTTGCTTTATTCTTGACTTTTGTTGCCCCTGTTCTATTGGATGTGTTGTTATCTATTGCAGTATAGCTATTTGAATTATTTGATGATCCAGACCTTGAATTAGAATTATTGCCAGGAGGAAGTGGTGTAGTTGTAAATCTTGTTTGAGGCTGAAAGTTTAGATCTAGTCTTACAAAATTACGATTAACGTTAGTATTATTAATATTACTATTTTTATTTAATCTTTTACGATTTCGTTCCATAGAATCTACAATATTTGTTATACGATATGATCGATTGTTATTATTATTCTGTGGATTATTATTCTGTGCATTATTATTCTGTGGATTATTATTCTGTGGAATGTTATTCTGTCTAGTAGGCTGATTTAAAGTAAATCTTGACCTTGGTCCTTGTGCAATAGGAGAGTTTAATGGATTTACAGTTCGTGGATCTAATCGTTGCTCCGCTTGATTCAGAATTTCTTGGTTGTGTTGGAAAAAGTTCCTAAGTGAGCTTGTTCTTATAGGGGTGCTCATTCCATTTTGCTGGTTTGCATTCATTCGATTACTATATTCTCCTCTGTTTTGTGGCATGATTGTTCTCCTTTTATTTATGTAATTAAATTTACGGTTACTCATTTAGTTCAATTAGTCTTTATACTTTTTTTCCATAAATAAAAAAATCCCTGAAAGTTTTTGTCTTTCAGGGATAATATTTAACTAATGTTATTTATTAATAATACTGTTTAATGTTCTGAAAAAGTTAGGATAGGAGATGCAACAACATTCTTCGTTATCAAAAGTAGTTTCTCCCTGGGCTACAAGGCCTGCTATGGCAAACGACATTGCAATTCTGTGATCTAGATACGTCTTTACGGTAGTACCTTTAAGTGGATTACCTCCATTTATAATCATTCCATCATCAGTAGGAGTGATATCGCATTCCATATTTTTAAGATTCTCGGTGACAGTAGCTATACGGTCACTTTCTTTTACTTTAAGTTCTGCGGAATCTTTGATAGTAGTAGTCCCAGATGCACATGCAGCCATAACAGCAATGACAGGAAGTTCATCGATTAGAGTAGGAATGATGTCGCCTGAAACCTCACAGCCATGTAAAATACTGCTAGTTACATGAATATCTGCTACAGGCTCTCCAGATACAATTCTTTCATTTAATAATTCAATGTTTCCACCCATATCCTGAGCAACTTTTATGATGCCGGCTCTTGTTGGATTCGTATTTACGTTTTTTATAAGCAAGTCGGCATTCTCGCAGATTAATCCTGCAACAATGAAGTATGCTGCGGAGGAAATATCTCCAGGAACCTCTATTTTTTGGCCGATTAGTTTTGGGTTGCCAACGATAGAAGCGGTAAGATCTTCTGATTTAATATCTGCACCAAATCCAGAAAGCATCAGCTCTGTATGATTTCTAGATACTACAGGCTCTGTGACAGAAGTAACACCATCCGCGTATAATCCAGCAAGTAATACACATGATTTAACCTGTGCGCTGGCAACAGGAGAATCGTAGTGGATTGCTTTTAATGGTGAACCACCTATTTCTAGTGGGGCGCATCCGTTATCCTTAATTGAGCGAATATGAGCACCCATTTGAGTAAGAGGAGTAATGATTCTGCCCATTGGTCTTTTCTGAATTGATTCATCGCCGTTGAGAGAAGATACAAATGGCTGACCAGCAAGTATACCCGATATAAGACGGGTGGTAGTTCCGCTGTTTCCCACATCCAGCATCTGACTAGGTGCCTTAAGTCCGTGAAGTCCCTTTCCGTGGATAACGACGTGATCTGCATTTTGAGAAATATCAATACCCATAGCTCTAAAACAACCTATAGTAGAGCGGCAGTCAGCACCATCTAAAAATCCAGTTAACTCGGTGGTTCCCTCTGAAATTGCGCCAAACATAACACCGCGGTGGCTGATAGATTTGTCTCCAGGAACTTTTATTTCACCTTTTAAGCTATTTGCTTTTGTTATTGCCATTAATTTGTCCTCTGTCTTACGTAATAATTATTGTGTGTGAGAGTGGTCTGAGCCTTTTTCATAGCATCTTCTGTGTAGAACTCAATTCGAAGTACACCAGGCTCAAATTCTCGATTGTGAATGATGTCGATATTTTTGACGCTGATATCAACATCGGCAAGGAGCTGAAGTACTCCAACTAATGTACCTGGCTTGTCATCGATATCACAGTATAATTCGTAAAAGCGAATTAAAGCATTTTCAGGAATAGTAATAGAGTCTCTATAGTCCTTAGCCTTTGACCAAAGCTTAAGTATTCCGTCTGCATCAGATTCATCGATTGCTTTTCTAAATGTCTCAAGCTCTTCCTTATAAGCATCAAGTAACTTTAATATAGCCTGACGGTTGCTAAGGAATATGTGCTGCCACATAGTAGGTGAGCCAGATGCGATTCTTGTAATGTCCTTAAAACCGCCTGCTGCAATAGTCTTGCAAGTGGTGCGCTCATCATCATTGTCCTGAACAAGATTAACAAGGGAAGCTGCAATTACATGTGGTAAATGAGAAACAGCTGCTGTAGCCTCGTCATGTTCTTCAGAAGATAGCTTTATTGGAATAGCACCAAGTGATTTGATGAACTCACCAAATTCGTTGTAAGTATCCTGATTCATATCCGCATCAGCAGTGAGAATGTAATATGCGTTTTCGAGAAGTCTGGCATCTGAGTGCTCTAGACCAGTAAGCTCTGAGCCGGTCATAGGATGTCCACCAATAAATTGACTCGTGACACCTAGCTCTCTTGCAACAGCAGTAATATCTCCCTTAACTGAGCCAACATCAGTAATGATGCAGTCTGGCTTAACTACGTCCTTTAATTGCTTTAAATAATCACAATTGATTTTAACTGGACTGCAAAGGAAAATGATATCGCACTGACCGAACTGATGGATTTTCAGTAATCCATTATTATCAATAAGATGCTCCTCGTAGGCAGCTTCCACTGTGGATTCTCTGGAAGCTGTAGCAAGAATCTTAGTATTTGGATATTTTTTTAGAATGGCTTTTGCAATACTTCCGCCGATTAATCCTAGGCCAACAAAGCCGATTATTTTTGCTTTCATAAGAATTATCCCCCTGTGGTTGAAATGGAAAATACGGATTCACTTCAACGCTTTAAAGTAAGAATATATTTATATAATAGCATATATTTTCATTGTAAATAGTCTGAATATTGATTAAAATAAAATTAAGTTTTTACACAGCAAGACGCGGCGGGGTTAAGGCGTCAAATAATTATTGGGAGGTAAGACACATGAAGGTTTTTACTACGGACAAAATTAGAAACGTTGTGTTACTTGGTCACAGCGGGGCGGGCAAAACCAGTCTCATCGAATCAATGGCTTTTCTGGCTGGTCAGATCAGCAAGCCAGGCACTATCGAGGCTGGTAATACCATTAGTGACTATGACAAATTGGAGCAGAAAAACAAGTTTTCTATTTACACATCTTTAGTTCCAATCATTTGGGGCGATACTAAGATTAATTTCCTAGACACACCAGGATATTTCGATTTTGTTGGAGAGGCTGAAGAAGCTGTTTCTGCAGCCGATGCAGCTATTATTGTCATTTCAGGTAAAAGCGGAATTGAGGTTGGTACAAAGAGAGCCTGGGAGATGTGCGACAAATTCAATCTTCCTAGAATGGTATTTGTAACTGACATGGATATAGATGATGCCAGCTATAGAGAAATAGTTGAGGAGCTCCAAAGCCTTTATGGTAAAAAGATTGCTCCTTTCCATCTTCCAATTAGAGAAAATGGCGAATTTGTTGGCTATGTAAATGTTATTCAGGAGATGGGTAAGCGCTGGAAGGCTGATGGCACTGTAGAGCATAGTGATGTGCCAGACTACAATCAGGAATACTTAGAGAAATATCGTGAAGCTCTTATGGAGTCTGTTGCTGAGACATCAGAAGAGTTTATGGATAGATATTTTGGTGGCGAGGAGTTCTCTGAGGATGAAATCAGACAGGCGCTTCGTGTAAATGTGGCTTCTGGTGATATTGTCCCTGTTATGATGGGTTCTAATCTGACTAATAGAGGTCAGTATACAATGCTTACTGATGTGGTCAAGTATTTACCATCACCAGCTGATTGTGTTATCACAGGAATTAACGCAAATACTAATGAGGTTTATGAGGCAAATTATGACTTCTCTAAGCCTAAGTCAGCTTATGTATTCAAGACAATTGTTGACCCATTTGTAGGTAAATATTCTCTTATAAAAGTTAATTCAGGCGTATTAAAGACAGATGATTTGCTTTATAACAAGCACAAGGAATCTGAGGAGAAAATTGGTAAGCTTTATATTTTAACAGGCAGCAAGCCAGAGGAAGTACCTGAGGTACATGCAGGTGATATTTGTGCTCTTTCTAAGCTACAGAAAGTTGCTACTACAGATTCACTTTCTACTAAGGCTAATCCTATTCTTTACATTAGAACACCTCTTTCAGTTCCTTATACATATAAGAGATATAAGGCAAAGAACAAGGGTGATGAGGATAAAATCGCTCAGGCTATGGCAAAGCTTTGCGCTGAGGATTTGACTATTAAAGCTGTTAATGACGGTGAAAATAGCCAGTCACTTATCTATGGTATTGGCGATAGACATATTGATATGCTTGTTCAAAAGCTCAACGAAAAATATAAAGTAGATATTGAGCTTAGCCAGCCAAAGATTGCATTTAAAGAGACAATCCGTGGAAAGGCCGATGTTGAGTACAAATATAAGAAGCAGACAGGTGGCCATGGACAGTATGGCCATGTAAAGATGACATTTGAGCCATCTGGAAATATGGAAGAGCATTATAATTTTACAGAGTCAGTTGTTGGTGGTGCTGTTCCTAAGAATTATTTCCCAGCTGTTGAAAAGGGATTGCAGGAAGCAGTTCTTGCAGGGCCACTTGCAGCATATCCTGTTGTTGGTATTCACGCTAATCTTTATGATGGAAGCTATCACCCAGTTGATTCTTCCGAGATGGCATTTAAAGTTGCGGCCAAGGGTGCGTTCAAGGATGGTATTATGAAGGCCAATCCAATTCTTCTTGAGCCTATTGAGACACTGAAAGTTGTTGTACCTGATACATACACTGGTGATGTAATGGGTGACTTAAACAAGAGACGTGGTCGTGTACTTGGTATGAATCCTACAGAGACCGGCGGCAAGACAGAAGTTCTGGCCGAGGTTCCTATGGCAGAGCTTTATGGATATGACACACAGCTTCGTTCTATGACTGGTGGATACGGAACATTCTCTTATGAGTTAGCTAGATATGAGCAGGTTCCATCAGATGTTCAGGCTAAGGAGGTTGAGAGAAGGGCTAATAAGCTTAAGGATGTAGAAGAGGAGTAATTAGAATTTAAATGTTTGGGGCTACCGATTGGTAGCCCTTTTTTAGCTTAAGTCTTGACAATTACTACACTAAGTATTAACATACTACCTATAATATGTGCTTAAATAAATTGGAGAAAAATGTTAGTGCAAAAGGAGAATTGTTATGAAAAAAGGTATTATGCTTTCGCTTGCTATGGCAACGGTGTTTACAGTGGGGATTTCGACTGTATCTAAGGCTGCATCTGATGTTGTACTTGACTATGAAGATATTGATTTATCGATAACTATTAGTGACAAATACAATTATATCTATGATGCAGATAATAGTTATGGAGATGATATTTCCGAATATGGAATCAATCCAGATACCATTGTTAAGACTATTAAGTCTACACCAGGTGCATATTTTGAAGCTTTATATGTAGATGAAGATAATTATTTTAGAGAATCATACATGAATTATCTTGAAGGCGAGGATGAAATTGGTCACTTAAAGGATTATTCAAAAGAGGAAGTTGCTGAATTTGGAGAACAACTCAGTAAAGAAATGGAAAATTGGGTTGGAAAAGATGGTATTAAAAGCTTTGAATACAAGGATATCTTCTACACAGAAGGTGGTATACCATATTTTCAGTTTATAATGACAGGAACTAATGCAGATGGTGATTTTACCTCTGGATGTCTATGTACTATAGCTAATAATAACAATTATTATTTCTATACTCGTTCTTATGCGCCTTCTGTAGATGCGGCTTCATTAATAGAAGATTCACGGGAATTGGTCGAGGGCGTTGAATTTTACTTTGATAAGACAATAAAATCAGATGCCCATATTTCAGGAGGAATAGATTGGAAGAAGGTAGGATCTAAATCAGCTTATGGAGCTGTTTTTGGTGCTGTGATAGGCGCTTCTATTTCTGCCATTAATAAGAAAAATAAGAAAAAGAAAGAAAAAGTAAGTGAATAATTATTATTTTTCATAAATAATTAAAGGCTGTGATGAGTTTCCATTGCAAAACATCACAGCTTTTATTATAATTTCGTTTAGTTGTGGTAATGGGGCGAAATTTATTTTAATACATTACCATGGTGTTACATAATTTCGAGGTGAGAAAATGAAACATAATTTTAAAGCAATTGAGAAAAAATGGCAGGCAGCCTGGGAAAAGGACGACATTTTCCGAGCTGTTGATGGTTCTGATAAGCCAAAATTCTACGGTCTTGTAGAGTTTCCATATCCATCAGGCGCTGGTATGCACGTTGGTCATATCAAGGCATATTCTTCAGTAGAAGTAGTTTCAAGAAAGCGTCGTATGCAGGGATACAATGTATTATTCCCTATCGGATTTGATGCATACGGTCTTCCTACAGAGAATTACGCTGTTAAGACTAATACACATCCTAGAAAAATCACAGATGACAATATTAAAAAGTTCACAACACAGCTTAAGAGCGTAGGTTTTTCTTTTGATTATAGTCGTACAATCGACACAACTCAGGAGGATTACTACAAGTGGACACAGTGGATTTTCCTTAAGATGTTTGAGAAGGGACTTGTTTTCAGAGACAAGACTCTTGTAAATTATTGTCCACATTGTAAGGTAGTCCTTTCAAATGAGGATTCACAGGGTGGTAAGTGCGATATCTGCCACAGTGATGTTATTCAAAAAGAAAAGGACGTTTGGTACCTTCGTATTACTGAGTATGCTGATAAGCTTCTTCAGGGCCTTGATGAGGTGGATTTCCCTGAGAATATTAAGCAGCAGCAGGTTAACTGGATTGGTAAATCTAAGGGTGCTTTCGTTAATTTCACACTCGAAGGAATAGAGGATAAGCTTGAAATTTATACTACAAGACCAGATACACTTTGTGGTGTAACTTTCATGGTTATCGCTCCTGAGCATCCATACATTGATAAGTATGCTGACAAGATTTCTAACATGGATGCAATCATGGAATATAGAGCTGAGTGTCAGAAGAAGTCTGAGTTCGAGCGTACACAGCTTGTTTCTAAGGACAAGACCGGTGTTAGAGTTGAGGGATTTGATGCTATCAACCCAATCACTGGCAAGAAGATTCCTGTATTTATCTCTGATTACGTAATGATGGGTTATGGTACAGGTGCTATTATGGCGGTTCCTGCTCACGATCAACGTGACTGGGATTTCGCTACAAAGTTTGGCATTGATATTATCCCTGTAATTGAGGGTGGAGATGTTACAAAAGAAGCCTATACAGGCGAGGGTAACATGATTAATTCAGAGTTCCTTAATGGTCTTAACAACAAAAAGGACTCTATCGATAGAATGATTCAGGAATTGGAGAAGCTTGGTTGTGGTAAGGCTGGTGTTCAGTTCAAGATGAAGGATTGGGCATTTAACAGACAGCGTTACTGGGGTGAGCCTATTCCAATTGTACATTGTCCTACATGTGGTGATGTTGCAGTTCCTTATGATCAGCTTCCACTTAAGCTTCCTGTACTTGAGAAGTTTGAGCCAGGTACTGATGGAGAGTCACCACTTGCTAAGGTAGACAGCTTCGTTAATTGCAAGTGCCCTAAGTGTGGCGGCGATGCTAAGCGCGAGACAGATACTATGCCTCAGTGGGCTGGTTCTTCTTGGTACTTCCTTCGCTACATTGATCCACACAATGACAAAGAGTTTGCATCAATGGACAAGCTCAAGTACTGGATGCCAGTTGATTGGTACAATGGTGGTATGGAGCACGTTACACGTCACTTGATTTACTCACGTTTCTGGCATCATTTCCTCTATGACCTTGGTGTAGTTAACACTCCAGAGCCATACAAGAAGAGAAGTGCCCAGGGTATGATTCTTGGTGAGGATGGACAGAAGATGTCAAAGTCTCGTGGTAATGTTATTGATCCACTTGATATTGTAGATGCTTATGGTGCAGATACACTTCGTACATACGTATTATTCATGGGGGACTATGGCGCAGCTGCTCCTTGGTCAGATGCTTCTGTTCGTGGATGTAAGAGATTTCTTGAGAGATTTGCAGGTCTTACAGATATTGTTACTGATGAGCCTAACAGCGAGTCAATCGAGACTGGTGTTCACAAGACAATTAAGAAGGTATCTGAGGATATCGAGGCTATGAAGTACAACACAGCTATCGCAGCTATGATGGGACTTCTTAACGATATCGTTGCAGAGGGACATATTACAAAAGAGAATCTTATCTTACTTGTAAAGATTCTTTGCCCATTTGCTCCACATCTTTGTGAGGAGATGTACGCAGAGCTCGGAGGTGAGGGATATTGCTCACTTGCTCAGTGGCCAGAATTTGATCCTAACAAGATTGTAGAGTCTACAATTGAGATAGCTGTTCAGGTCAATGGCAAGCTCAAGGCTACAATCAAAATCCCTAACGGATGTGAAAAGGATGAGGCTCTTTCTATTGCTAAGGCAGACGAGGCAGTTGCAAAGGCTCTTGAAGGCAAGAACCTTGTTAAAGAAATCTATGTACCAAACAAGATTGTTAACTTAGTTGTTAAATAATCTTTAAGATCACAATTATGAATTAGGTTACTATTGTTTTAAGTGAGGGGGCTTTAATTAACAATTTAATATAGCTTTCTATGAAATGTTTTTGTTTCAGAATGAAGTTATATTAATTGTTAATGAAAGAGCCCCCGTACTATAAGGAGAAATATTTATGAGCAAAATTCAAATGACAACCCCACTTGTAGAGATGGACGGAGATGAGATGACCCGAATTCTCTGGCAGATGATTAAGGATGAGCTTTTGCTTCCTTTCATTGATTTAAAGACAGAGTATTATGATCTTGGTCTCGAGCACAGAAATGAGACAGATGATAAGGTTACAGTGGAGTCTGCAGAGGCTACAAAGAAATACGGTGTTGCTGTAAAGTGTGCAACTATCACACCTAACGCTGCACGTATGACTGAGTATAATCTTAAAGAGATGTGGAAGAGCCCAAATGGTACAATCAGAGCTATTCTTGATGGTACTGTATTTAGAGCTCCAATCGTTGTAAAGGGAATTGATCCAAATGTTAAGTCATGGAAGAAGCCTATTACAATTGCTCGTCATGCATACGGCGATGTTTACAAGAACACTGAGATGGTAATCCCTGCAGCTGGTAAGGTTGAGCTTGTTTACACAACTGAGGATGGCAAGGAAGAGCGTGCTTTAGTTCATACATTCAATGGTCCTGGTGTTGTTCAGGGTCAGCACAATATCAATGATTCAATTGAGAGTTTTGCTCATAGCTGTTTTAAATTTGCTTTAGATACAAAGCAGGATTTATGGTTTGCTACAAAGGATACAATTTCAAAGAAGTATGACCATACATTCAAGGATATATTCCAGGAAATCTTTGATAAGGAGTACAAGGATGCATTTGATAAGGCTGGTATCGAGTATTTCTATACACTTATCGATGATGCTGTAGCACGTGTTATGAAGTCAGAGGGTGGATTTATCTGGGCATGCAAGAATTACGATGGTGATGTTATGTCTGATATGATTTCATCTGCATTTGGTTCACTTGCTATGATGACTTCAGTACTTGTCAGCCCTGCTGGTTACTACGAGTATGAGGCTGCTCACGGTACAGTTCAGCGTCATTACTACAAGCACCTCAAGGGTGAGGAGACATCTACAAACTCAGTAGCTACAATTTTTGCTTGGACAGGTGCTCTTAGAAAGCGTGGTGAGCTTGATAATATTCCAGAGCTTGCTCAGTTTGCTGATAAGCTTGAGAAGGCTTGCGTTAAGACAATCGAGGATGGAAAGATGACTAAGGATTTAGCTCTTATTACATCTATAGAGAATCCTACAGTACTTAATTCTCGCGATTTTATCATTGAAATTCGTAAGACTCTCGAAGCAATGTAATAATTGTCAGACAACTATATATAGTGGTTACGTCTATTGACACATACAATATAGTCTCTTATAATGGTTTCATGCTGATATGGTATGAAACCATTTTTATTTCTAAATGAGCCTGTAGGCATCAAGCTCTTAGAATTCTCAAGCGAGACGTGTTGTCGAGCGGAGAATTACTAAGGCTTGTGGACGTAACAGGCGGGTTAGAGGGAGAAAAGACTTGGAGATGAATGTTAAGCTTCAGGTATTTGAGGGGCCATTAGACTTGCTTCTTCACCTGATTGATAAGAATAAAGTTGATATTTACGATATTCCAATTGTTGAGATTACTGATCAATATATGGAATATGTTCGAGCTATGGATAATAGTGACTTGGATATTATGTCTGAGTTCCTGCTTATGGCTACCACACTTCTTGATATTAAGAGTCGTATGCTTCTTCCTAGAGAGGAAAAGGAAGAGGACGGCGAAGAGGCTGAGGATCCACGTGCAGAGCTTGTTCAGCAGTTACTTGAGTACAAAATGTACAAGACTATATCTTATCAGCTTAGAGATAGACAGATGGATGCCAGCCTTGTATTTTACAAGGAGCCTACCATCCCTGATGAGGTTTTAAAGTACGAGCAGCCAGTTGACTTAGAAGAGCTTATGTCTGACCTTACTTTGAACAAGCTTAATGATATTTTTAACCAGGTTCTTAAGCGTCAGGATAATAGACGAGATCCAATCCGTTCTACATTTGGTAAGATTAAAAAGGAAGAGGTTTCATTGGAACAGAAGATGGAGTGGACTATCGCTTTTGCTAAGGCTCACAATACTTTTAGTTTCAGAAACTTATTAGAAGCTGCTCATTCTAAGACAGAGGTTATTGTTACATTCCTTTGTATCTTGGAAATGATGAAGGCTGGACAGATTAATATTACTCAAGAAGATACATTTACTGATATTGTTATTGAGAGTAAGATTGCTGCTTAAAATGCATGTTTTTGTAAGACAAAGAATATGCTCAAGAAGTGCCATTGTCGGAGGCAGTTTTTAGATGGCATTTTTTCCTTATTGAATTTGGAGGGAATATGGATATTAAAGAAATAGAGAATATAGTTGAAGGCATTCTTTTTGCTATGGGTGGCACAGTTGAGCCATCTAAGATTGCTAAGGCTCTTGAAATAGAAGATAAGCAAGTTGTTGAGGCTATCGAGTCTCTTAAGAAATCATACGAGGACAATAATAGAGGTATTACAATTAACGAGATAGATGGTGCATATCAGATGTGCACTAGCCCTGATATTTATGAGTATCTTATTAGGATTGCTAAGCAGCCTAAAAAATACGTACTTACGGATGTGCTTTTGGAGACACTTTCAATCATTGCATACAAGCAGCCTATCACTAAATCAGAGATTGAAAAAATCCGTGGAGTTTCCTGCGATTTTGCGGTTTCAAAGCTTGTTGAGTTTGGCTTATGTACAGAGCTTGGCCGTCTTGATGCCCCTGGTAGACCTATGCTTTTCGGTACTACAGAGGAGTTTTTACGCTCATTTGGTGTTAGTTCAATTGATGAACTTCCAGAGCTTTCTCAGACTCAGATTGAGGAGTTCAAAATGGAGGCCGAAAATGAGGCTAATAATGTAGAGGTTACAATATAATTTTTATACAAAAAACCACCCAAATTTTGGGCGGTTTTTTTATGACAATTTTTTAACGCAATTTCGTTGAAAAGGGCTTAAATAAAGGGTATCATTATACTTGCGAGAAATTTGAAATATTTATATAAATGGAGGTATGAGATGGGTAATGATTTAAATCAGGCTCAGGCTAGAATTAACGCATTGCTTGATGACAACAGCTTTGTTGAGCTTCAGTCATTAGTAGTTGCTCGCAACACAGATTTTAACCTTGATGCAAAGAAAGAACCATCAGACGGAGTAATTATTGGTCATGGTCTCGTGGATGGCACATTAGTGTTCGTTTTCAGCCAGAACGCCGAGGTATTGGGCGGTACTATTGGTGAGATGCATGCGAAGAAGATTCTGTCGCTTTATGACATGGCACTTAAAGTTGGTGCTCCTGTCATTGGATTTATTGATTGCGGTGGAGTTCGTTTACAAGAGTCATTTGATGCTCTTGAGTCTCTAGGTGCAGTTATCGAGAGAGCAGCAGATGTTAAGGGCGTTATTCCTCAGCTTATTTGTGTGGCTGGTCAGTGCGGCGGTGGACTTTCAGTTCTTCCAGCAATTGCTGATTTCACATTTATGGTGGATGGCGCTTCATTGTTTGTTAATTCACCTGATACTATTACAGGTAATGATAAGGATACATCATCTGCAAAGTTCCAGTTCGAAGAGGCTGGTACAGTTGATATGTATGGCTCACTTGAAGAAGTTGTTGCTTCAATGCGCCAGGTTATCTCTATGATTCCTAATGATATCGTAGAGGCTACAGATGATCTTAATCGTGCTTCAGAAGGCCTTGATTCTAAGGTATCTGATGCAGCTGCAATTGCTACTGAGATTGCAGATAATAGAGAGTTTATCGAGCTTAAAGCTGGATATGCTAAGGAGATGGTTACTGGCCTTATCAAGCTTGATGGCGTTACCATCGGTGTAGTAGGAAATAGAGAAGTTGATGGAGAAGCATATCTTTCAGCTATCGGTTGCGAGAAGGCTGCTGATTTTGTTGAGCTTTGCGATATGTATGAGATTCCTGTTCTTTCTATTACAAATGTTGCAGCATTCAAGTCTTGCACATGCCAGGAGAAGCGTCTTCCACGCGCTCTTGCTCAGATGTCACAGAGATTTGTTGATGCTAGCATTCCTAAGATCAATCTTATTACAAAACAGGCATACGGAAGTGCTTATGTTCTCATGAACTCTAAGTCACTTGGTGCTGATTTAGTATATGCTTTTGAAAATGCTTCAGTTGGTGCAATGGAAGCTTCTAAGGCTGCTAGAATTCTTTCTGACAATGGTACAGATGCTGCTGCAATCGAAAAAGATTACGCACAGCTTCAGGATAGCGCTCTTACAGCTGCTGCCCATGGCCATATCGATAGAATTGTTTCTACTGCAGATGCTAGAAAGTACATCATTGCAGGATTTGAGATGTTTTTTTAAGAGCAGGAAGGTGATTTTATGAAGAAAAAAATATCATTACTTTTATGCACCTTAGCACTTGCTCTTGGTATGACAGCTTGTGGAGAGCTTAAGAGTTCAGATAAGCTTGCAGGACGTACAGTGTCTTCTTATCGTGAAGAAGTTACTGAGTACATGAATGTATTCGGTGATACTTTAGCTGGCGATCGTACTTATCTTAAGGACGATATTTCGCAAGAGCTTCAGACATACTACGGCGTTACTCTTGAGGATGCTGCTGCATCATTTGGAATGTCTGTTGATGAGTTGCTTGATTCTCAGTTTAAACCTGAAGATTACTTAGCTACTAAGTTTGATTTAGATGTTAATGATGAGGAATCCCTAGTCACAAATCTTTACAAGGATTTCCAAGAATGCGCTAAAGATGCTGGTGATTATAAAGGCATAAAAGATTACAGTGTTGAAAAGGCTGGTAAGACTATTACTTCAACAGTTATAGGTGACTTTTCAAAGAGAGATTTAAAGATGACATTTGTATATTCGACTCTTGATTCATCTGTTCCAACAGCTATGAATGTAGAGCCTGTATATACACTTGGCGAGATTATGAAGAAGGCAGCACTCAATACAGTTATGGGTATCTTAATTGTATTTGCAATGTTAGTTGTTATGTCTGCTGTCATTAAGGGATTTGAAATTATTCCAAAGATTGAGAAGAAGCTTAAGGAGAGCAAAGAGACAACAGGGGATGTTAGACCTGTTGCAGCTGCAGTTCCAGTTTCTTCATCAAATAATGAAACAGATGATTTACAGCTTGTGGCTGTTATCGCTGCAGCAATTGCTGCTAGCACAGGAGCTTCTACAGATTCGTTTGTAGTACGTTCAATTAAGAAAAGATAATCAACATTAGGAGGAAATTTCCATGAAAAATTATACTATCACTGTTAATGGAACAGTTTATGATGTAACTGTAGAAGATAAGGGAGGCTCTGGTGTATCACCAGTTACTCCAGTTGCTGCTCCTAAGGCAGCTGCAGCTCCTGTAAGCTCAGGCGCTGCTGGTAGCGTTAAAATCGAAGCAGGTGCTGCTGGTAAGGTTGTTAAGATTGCAGCCGCTGCTGGTGCTTCTGTAAAGAAGGGTGATCCTGTTGTAGTTCTTGAAGTTATGAAGATGGAGACACCTGTTGTTGCACCTCAGGATGGTACTGTTGCATCTATCAATTGCAACGAAGGTCAGCAGGTTGATGCTGGCGCATTACTTGCAACTATGAACTAATAGGAGGATTTAACATGAGTTACGTTGGAGAGACATTGTTGAACCTAGCTCATCAGACTGCTTTTTTCAATCTGACCTGGGGTAACTTTGTCATGATAGCGGTTGCTTGTTTCTTCCTATTCCTTGCAATTAAAAAGGGGTATGAGCCACTTTTACTTTTGCCTATCGCATTTGGTATGTTGCTTGTAAATATTTACCCTGATATTATTGCATCGCCTGAAGAAACCTCTAATGGAGTAGGCGGCTTGCTTTATTATTTCTATACTCTTGATGAGTATTCAATTCTTCCATCACTTATTTTCATGGGTGTTGGTGCTATGACAGACTTCGGTCCACTTATTGCTAACCCAATCAGCTTTTGGCTTGGCGCGGCTGCACAGATTGGTATTTTCACAGCTTATCTGCTTGCAATCCTTTTAGGATTTTCAGATCAGGCTGCTGCTGCAGTTTCAATTATAGGTGGCGCTGATGGTCCTACATCTATCTTCTTAGCAGGTAAGTTAGGACAGTCTGCTTTAATGGGACCTATTGCGGTTGCGGCATATTCTTATATGTCATTGGTTCCAATTATTCAGCCTCCAATCATGAAGGCACTTACTACAAAGGAAGAGCGTGCTATTAAGATGGCTCAGCTTCGTCCAGTTTCTAAGCTTGAGAAGATTCTCTTCCCAATCGTAGTTACAATTATCGTATGTTTAATTTTACCTACAACAGCTCCACTTGTTGGTATGCTTATGTTAGGTAACTTATTTAAGGAGTCAGGTGTTGTTAATCAGCTTACTGAGACTGCATCAAATGCACTTATGTACATCGTAGTTATCTTACTTGGTACATCAGTTGGTGCTTCAACATCTGCGGAGGCATTCATCAATATAGCTACTCTTAAGATCGTAGCTCTTGGTCTTGTTGCTTTCATTTTCGGTACAGCAGCCGGAGTTTTATTTGGTAAGCTTCTTTGCCATGTTACTGGCGGAAAGATTAATCCACTTATCGGTTCTGCTGGTGTATCAGCTGTTCCTATGGCAGCACGTGTTTCTCAAAAGGTTGGTGCAGAAGAGGATCCTACAAACTTCCTTCTCATGCACGCTATGGGACCTAACGTTGCTGGTGTAATTGGTACAGCAGTTGCAGCCGGTGTATTTATGGCTATTTTCGGAGTTTAGGAGGGTAAAATAAATGGCAGATATTAGTCCAAAGCCAGTAAAAATTACTGAGACAATACTTAGAGATGCACATCAGTCTCTTATTGCAACCAGAATGCCTACCTCTATGATGCTTCCAATCGTTGACAAGATGGATAAGGTTGGATACAACGCAGTAGAGTGCTGGGGCGGTGCTACATTCGATGCTTCACTTCGTTTCCTCAAGGAAGATCCATGGGAGAGACTTAGAAAGCTTCGTGATGGCTTCAAGAATACAAAGCTTCAGATGCTTTTCAGAGGCCAGAATATTTTAGGATACAGCCAGTATCCAGATGACGTTGTAGAGTACTTCGTTCAGAAGTCAATTGCTAATGGTATTGATATCATTCGTATTTTTGACTGCTTAAACGATATTAGAAACCTTGAGACAGCTGTTAAGGCTACAAATAAAGAAAAGGGTCACGCTCAGGTTGCTCTTTCTTATACTCTTGGTGAGGCTTATACACTTGATTACTGGAAGGATATTGCAAAGCGTATCGAGGATATGGGCGCAGATTCTATCTGTATCAAGGATATGGCAGGTCTTCTTGTTCCTGCTAAGGCATATGAGCTTGTTACAGCTCTTAAGGAGTCAACAAAGCTTCCTATCGAGATGCATACTCACTACACATCTGGTGTTGCTTCAATGACATACCTTAAGGCAGTTGAAGCTGGTGCAGACATCATTGACTGTGCTATGTCACCATTTGCTCTTGGTACATCTCAGCCAGCTACAGAAGTTATGGCTGCAGCTTTTGAGGGCACACCATACGATACAGGATTTGATCAGGAACTTCTTTCTGAAATTGCTGATTACTTTAGACCATATAGAGAAGAGTGTATCGAGAACGGTCTTCTTTCTACAAAGGTACTTGGTGTTAACATCAATACACTTCGTTATCAGGTTCCAGGCGGTATGCTTTCAAACCTTATCAGCCAGTTAAAGGAGCAGGGTAAGGAAGATAAGCTTCGTGAGGTTCTTGAGGAAGTACCACGTGTACGTAAGGATCTTGGTGAGCCACCACTTGTTACACCTTCATCACAGATTGTTGGTACTCAGGCTGTATTTAATGTACTTATGGGTGAGAGATACAAGGTTGCTACAGAGCAGACAAAGGATATCTTACTTGGTAAGTACGGTCAGACAGTTAAGCCTTTCAACCCAGATGTTGTTGAGAAGGTTCTTGGTGCTGATAAGGATAAGGCTATCACATGCCGTCCAGCTGACTTGATTGAGCCAGGTCTTGCTAAGTTCGAAGAAGAGTGCAAGCGCTGGAAGCAGCAGGATGAGGACGTTCTTTCATACGCTCTTTTCCCAAAGGTTGCTACAGAGTTCTTCGAGTATCGTGAAGCTCAGCAGACAAAGGTTGATCCAACAAAGGCAGATAAGGAAAACAAAGCTTATCCAGTTTAATAAATCAATCAGAGGGGTGATGCAAGAAATCTTGCATCGCTCCCTTTTTTTGTCTATAATTAAATTTCCAATAAAGAAAGGAGATACTATGGCCACTACAACCGATTTGATTACAAAGATTAATGAAAATTACGGCAAGATGTCAAAGGGACAAAAGCTTTTGGCTAACTATATCATTGATAATTATGATAAGGCTGTATTTTATACTGCAGCTAAGTTAGGCGAGATTATTGGGGTATCTGAATCAACAGTCGTTAGATTTGCTGCCTTTATTGGCTATAGTGGATATCCTGAGTTTCAATCTGCCTTGGAGGAGCTTGTTAGGAATAAGCTTAATTCTTCAGATAGGATTGAGATTACAAATGGCGGAATAGAGCAAAACGGTGTGCTTCGCACTGTTTTATCATCCGATGCCCTTAAAATTAAAAATACTATGGAAAGTATAGATGAGGCAGCCTTTGAGAATGCTGTAGAGGCAATTTTAAATGCAAGACGTATATACGTAGTAGGTATTCGTACCTGTGCACCTCTTGCTTCATTTTTAGCTTTCTATCTTAATATGATTTTTGACAATGTTATCAATGTGCAGACCAGTTCTACATCAGAGCTATTTGAACAGATGATTCATATCAGTAAAGAGGATGTTATTATCGGTATTTCTTTCCCTAGATATTCTATGCGTACACTTAAGGCTTTAGAATTTGCTAATAATAGACTTGCCAATGTAATCACTATTACTGACTCTATTCATTCACCTATGAATCTTTATAGTTCATGTAACTTGATTGCTGAATCAGATATGCATTCTATTGTTGATTCTCTTGTGGCACCACTTTCTGTTATTAATGCACTGGTGGTTGAGCTTTGTAATCGTAAGCAATCTGATGTAGCAGAGACACTTGATATGATTGAAAATGTTTGGAATGAGTACCAGTTCTATGAAAATGATGAGATAGATTTGGTAGATGATTCTATTAAAATGACTTATCCAGGAGAGTCTTAATGAGCAATGTGATAGTAATAGGCGGCGGCGCGGCTGGATTGATGGCTGGCTATGCTGCAGGAATATGTGGTCATCAGGTCACTATTCTTGAGAAAAATGAAAAGCTAGGTAAAAAGATATATATAACAGGTAAGGGCAGATGCAACTTTACTAATGCTTGTGAAACAGAAGATTTCTTTAAAAACGTAGTTTCAAATCCTAAATTTTTATACAGTGCCCTTTATACATTTAGCCCTGATTCAATGATTGGTTTTGTTGAAAGCCAAGGTATACCTACTAAGGTGGAAAGAGGAAATAGAGCTTTTCCTGAATCTGATCATGCTTCGGATATTACTAAGGCTCTTGAAAAGGCCATTAAGGAATACGGTGTTAATGTAAGGCTTCGTACAGAGGTAAAAGACATTCTAATAGAAGATAATAAGGTTATTGGAGTTAAGCTTTCAGATGGGTCTATTATTAATTGCGATAATGTGATTCTTTGTACTGGAGGTTTATCTTATCAGACTACTGGCTCTACAGGTGATGGACTTAAGTGGGCTCGAAAAATAGGACTTAAGGTTACAGAATGCCGGCCAGCACTTGTTCCATTAAATTGCAAGGAGTCCTATATACCTGAAATGCAAGGACTTGCTCTTAAAAATGTTAATCTTACTATCAAAGATGGCAAAAAGAAATTATACGATAGTTTCGGAGAAATGCTATTTACCCATTTTGGTGTATCGGGGCCTCTTGTCTTATCGGCTAGCTCTATTATAGGTAAGAGACTTCAGGAGACCGGTGAGCTACAGGCCTTAGTTGATTTAAAGCCAGCACTTTCTGTAGATGAGCTGTCAAATAGAGTTTTAAGAGACTTTAATGATAATATGAATAAGCATTTAACCTCTGTTCTTAGAGGGCTGCTTCCTTCATCAATGGTTCCGGTTTTTATCGAGCTTATGGATTTTGATGATAGTCGACAGATTAATTCTATAACAAAAGAGGAGAGAGCTAATCTCATAGCGTTGTTAAAGGCATTTCCTTTCACTATAACAGGCCTTAGGGAGTACAAAGAAGCTATAATCACCCAGGGTGGAATATCGGTGAAAGAGGTTGACCCATCTACAATGAAATGTAAAAATATAGAAGGACTCTCATTTGCAGGTGAGGTTCTTGATTTAGATGCCTTTACCGGAGGATTTAATTTGCAAATAGCATGGTCTACCGGTTATTTGGCAGGACTTAGTATTTAATTTTTTGGAGGATATATATTATGGCAATGAATGTTGCAATCGATGGACCTGCAGGTGCAGGAAAGTCTACAATAGCTAAGGCTATTGCAGCTAAAATGGGATATGTTTATGTGGATACAGGAGCAATGTATAGAGCAATGGCTCTTTATTTCTTAAGAGCTGGTATTGCTTCTAATGACGAGGCAAAAATTAGCTCAGTGGTAGATGATATTTCTGTATCTATTAAATATGAGGATGGCGCGCAGCACGTTATTTTAAATGGCGAGGATGTTACAGGCCTTATCCGTACTGAGGAAGTTGGAAATATGGCTAGTGCTTCATCAGTTTACGCTCCAGTTCGTTCAAAGCTTGTTGCTTTACAGCAGGAGCTTGCCAAAACTACTGATGTTATCATGGACGGTCGTGATATAGGTACAGTTGTCCTTCCTAATGCGGATGTTAAGATTTTCCTTACAGCATCTGTTGAGTGTCGCGCAAAGCGTCGTTTCGATGAGCTTTTAGCAAAGGGAATGGAAGCTGATTTTGATAAAATAGCTAAGGATATTGAGGAAAGAGATTATCGTGATTCTCACAGAGAAATCAGCCCACTTAAGCAAGCCGAGGATGCTATTTTAGTAGATAGCTCTGATATGACTATTGATGAGGTTGTTAACACTATCATTGGTTACTGCAACAAATAATTTTAATAATAATTATTTTGAGGTTTTATGAAAGTTACATTAGCTGAATCGGCAGGCTTTTGCTTTGGTGTACAGAGAGCTGTTGATGTAGTAAAAAAACAAATAGAAGAGGGGCATAAGCCTCTTTATACATATGGACCAATTATTCATAACGAAGAGGTTGTTCGTGAATTTGAGGCCCACGGTGTTCAGGTTATGGATGAGAATCATATTGAGGATTATCCAGCAGGGACAGTTATAATTCGCTCACACGGTGTCACAAGACAAGTGGAAGAATTATTAAAATTAAAGGGTCATGAAATAATTGATGCCACCTGCCCATTTGTTAAGAAAATTCATCGGGCTGTGGACGAACATTCTAGGGCTGGAGAGTACATAGTAATCATTGGAAATCCTGAACATCCTGAGGTTCGAGGCATAGTTGGATGGATAAATGGGGAAAATTATTGCGTAATACCCGATGAGCAGGCAGCGTGTGATTTTTCAGTTAATTCAGGGTTTAACATTTGTATTGTGTCTCAAACCACCTTTAACCATAATAAATTTCAAGAATTAGTTGAAATTATAAAGCAAAAAGGTTATGATATTATTGTTTTGAATACAATATGCGATGCGACTAACAAAAGGCAGGTAGAGGCTGCTGAAATAGCATCAAAAGTTGATGCTATGATTGTTATTGGAAGCAAAAATTCTTCCAATACACAAAAGTTGTATGAGATATGCAAAACACGATGCAAAGATACTTACTATATACAGACGGCTGATGATTTACAGCCTTCTGACCTTGGTTCCATTGAAAGTGTAGGTATTACCGCAGGGGCTTCCACCCCAAACAATATTATCGAGGAGGTTCAAAAGAAATGTCAGAAATGAGTTTTGAACAAATGTTGGAGGAATCATTTAAAACTATACACAATGGAGAGGTAGTAGACGGTACTGTTATCAGCGTAAAGCCAGATGAGATCGTTTTGAATATCGGTTACAAGTCAGATGGTATTATTACACGTTCAGAGTACACAAATGAGTCAAACATTGATCTCACTACTGTTGTTAATGTTGGTGATCCTTTATCAGCTATCGTTATTAAGGTAAATGACGGTGAGGGTCAGGTTCTTCTTTCTTACAAGAGACTCGCTCAGGAAAAGGGCAACGAGAGACTTGCAGAAGCATTTGAGAAGGGAGAGGTTCTTACAGCTACAGTTGATAAGGTTCTTAAGGGTGGACTTACAGTTGTTGTTGATGAGGCTAGAGTATTTATCCCAGCTTCTTTTGTTTCAGATGTATACGAAAAGGATCTTACTAAGTATCAGGGACAGGAGATCAGCTTCGTAATTACCGAATTCGATCCAAAGCGTCGTAGAATTATCGGTAACAGAAAGACTCTTCTTGTTGCAGATAAGGCTAAGGCTCAGGAAGAGCTTATGGCTAAGATTGCTGTTGGTCAGGAATTTGAAGGTACAGTTAAGAATGTTAAGGATTTTGGTGCATTCATCGATTTAGGTGGTGCTGATGGACTTCTTCACATCTCAGAGATGAGCTGGGGTCGTGTTGAGAATCCTTCTAAGACTCTTAACGTTGGCGATACAATTAAAGTATTTGTTAAGGAAATCAAGGACGGCAAGATTGCACTTTCTTGCAAGTTTGACAATGAGAACCCATGGAACGGTGCAGCTGATAAGTATGCAGTTGGCACAGTTGTTAAGGGTAAGGTCGTTCGTATGAAAGACTTTGGTGCTTTCGTAGAGCTTGCTCCTGGAATTGATGCACTTCTTCATGTTTCACAGATTTCTAAGGAACGTATTGAGAAGCCATCTGATGTGCTTTCAATCGGTCAGGATATCGAGGCAAAGGTTGTTGAGTTCAACGATGAAGAGAAGAAGATTAGCCTTTCAATCAAGGCGCTTCTTGAGCCAGAGGCATCTGATGATGCTGAGGTTGCTGATGTTAACATCGATGAAGTTGCAGCTTCTGAAGAGTAATTCATTGAATTTATCAGGTCTAGCTAATGCTAGACCTGTTTTTTTCTTAATTGGAAATTCGGAGTTTTGCCAAGCATAACTCTATTTTATTTATACTTAAAAAGATAACAATAAATACACAAATGTTTTGTAAAATGTATTTTATCGAGACGGGTTTTAAAAATATTGATAGGAGCTTATTATATGGAAAACTACGAAGGTTTCAAAAAAGACGTCTATTCTCTTACAAAAATCGATTTAGACGCGTATAAAGAAAAACAAATGCGCCGTCGTATTGATTCTTTAGTTAGTAAGAATAAATGTAAGAGCTATGAAGAATATGTAGCTTTGCTAAAGAGCAACAAGGAAGTCTTTGATGAATTTGTTAACTTTCTTACAATCAATGTTTCTGAGTTTTATAGAAATCCTGAGCAGTGGGAACTATTAACAAAGGAATTTTTACCAGAATTGATAGCGCATTCTGGTCAGTCACTTAAAATATGGAGTGCAGCATGTTCAACAGGTGATGAGCCATATTCTCTAGTAATGGCACTTTCCACATTAGTTCCACTTAACAAAATCAAGATTTTTGCCACTGATTTAGACAAACAGGTTATTGCAACCGCTAAAGTAGGACTTTACAGTGCGAAGAGTATAGCTAATGTTCCTGCTGATTTAAAGAAAAAGTTCTTTACTCCTGTTGGAAATTCTTTCCAGATTAGTGAAGATGTTAAGAAGTGTGTTGAATTTAAAGAGCATAACTTACTTCGCGATTCATATCCAACAAATTATGATATGATTGTATGCCGCAATGTTCTTATTTACTTTACAGATGAGGCTAAGACAGAAGTATATGATAAATTCTGCAAGTCTCTTAGACAGGGAGGCATTCTCTTTATTGGTTCTACGGAACAGGTTATTGATTATAAAGAGTTGGGATATAAGAGAAGATATTCCTTCTATTATGAGAAAGTATAATTAGATTGTTTGCTTATTAGATTATTAAATCAAGCCATTTACGATTCATTCGATTGTAAATGGCTTGATTTTTTAATGCTTTAACATATATTTTGTTATTTTTACAAGGATATCACCTCTGATGTCAGCTATATTAAGGAATCTATCCTTTGATTCGTATGATGAGCGGAAGGTACGAAGGGAGCTTCCGATGTCAAGTCGCTCTGGAATGTTTAGGAATGTTCCCTCTAATGATACCTTGCAATCTCGTCTAGTAGCTGGTCGGCGGCAGCTTTTATCCATACTATCTCCTAATGACTTTGGGATAATGCTGTCTTCATCTATGAGATAGTAATAGTTTTTATAGTCTGGTAAATATGTAAAAAGCTGTCCTTGGTATAGATTTAAAGTAACGTATATACGATTGTTTTTTATAATATAAAGACCATAATCTCGTTGTTTATTGATTGATTTTGGTAGTTCAATATTTGTTTCTAGTTCTATGCGTATTTTGTCTTCTTCAATTTCGTGATTTATGTATCGTATTTCCGAATTGAGTAAATCTGGATAGCACAGTATATCGGTGATATAGATCATCCCTTTTACATCCTCGAAATTGTGAAGTAGAATCAGGTTTTTTGATTCCAAATCTCCGGTAATTGAATAATGCTGAAATATAGGAATTAGTTCACCACCGTTATATTTGTCATCTCTGTGCAAACCTAGGAATTCTTCAATTGATTTTTGCTTGTAATTAGGCAAATCAAGCATGCATTTTGCTTTTGTAGACTGCAAATACATATCTGTATGATTTTTTGATTTGATTTTAGTGTAAATGTGATATTTACGACATCTTTCTATGATGAAGGATTCGTCAAATCGGGTAGAATTGAATCCTAGTAGTTTGTCATATCCAGCTATAACTTTTTCGAATTCCTCTAATATCTCAATTTCCTCAGATTCATTATTAGCTAGCAACTGTGTAATCGTGATTTTATTTTCATTTCTGGTGGCATAGCCAATTAAATAGATAAAGGATTTTCTAGGAGAAAGTCCGGTGCATTCAATATCAAAAAATAAGGTGTTTTCATCAAAATACTTGGCGGTTGAGTAGCTTACATAATCTAGTTGGTAACTGTTATTAATAATTTCCATAATCAAATCCTAACTTAAGTTGTTTATTGTTAAATTTTACACCATATAAAATTGTTTGGTACTTAAAAATGTACAAAATAAGTGATAAATTTTCTCTTTTGATATGACCAAAATGATATAATTTATACATGAAATGCTATTTTGTTGAATAAATAGCCAAATTCTCTAAAGAAAGAGGGGTAATGCTAATGGGTCTTAGGACTTTTAAGGGCGGTGTTCATCCTTATGATGGCAAGGCTATTTCAAAGGAAAAGCCTATCAAAGAACTAAAGCCACAGGGTGAAATGGTATATCCATTGTCTCAGCATATTGGTGCACCAGCTACTGCAATTGTTGCCGTTGGTGACACAGTGCTCAGAGGCCAGAAGATAGCAGATGCTGGCGGATTTGTTTCTGCGCCTATTTTTGCATCTGTATCTGGAACAGTCAAGGCAATCGAGCCAAGACGAGTTGCTACAGGCGACATGGTTAATTCTATCATAATTGAGAGTGATGGAAAATTCATCGAGACTGGTTTTGAAGCTTGTGATGATTATACTGAGCTTTCTGATGACCAGATTATCTCTAAAATTCAGAATGCAGGTATTGTTGGTATGGGTGGTGCCGGTTTTCCTACCCATGTAAAACTTTCACCTAACAAGCCAGAGAGCATCGAATTTATCATTGCTAACTGTGCAGAATGTGAGCCTTATCTTACATCTGATTACAGATCGATGGTAGAAGAGCCTGAAAAGCTCATTACTGGAATGAAAATTATTCTTCAGCTTTTCCCTAAGGCTAAGGGACTTTTGGGAATCGAGGATAATAAAAGCGATGTTATAGCATCTCTTTCAAAATTGTGTGAGCATGAGCCACGTATTGAGGTTGTTCCTCTTATGACAAAATATCCTCAGGGTGGTGAGCGTCAGCTCATTAAAGCTTGTACAGGACGCGAGATTAATTCAAAGATGCTTCCTGCTGATGCTGGATGCATTGTAGATAATGTTGCCACTATCAATGCTGTTTACACAGCAGTTGTTGAGGGCAAGCCTGTTATGGATCGTATTTTTACAGTAACAGGTGATTCTGTTATGGAACCACGCAATTTCCGTATTTGCATCGGTACTAGCTGCAAGGAGATTCTTGAAGCTGCAGGTGGATATATCCATGAGCCAAAGAAGATTATATCTGGTGGTCCTATGATGGGATTTGCTCTTTTGGATGTGGATGTTCCTACAACTAAGACATCAGGTGCACTTCTTTGCTTATCGGAGGATGAAGTATCTAAGTACGAGACTACTGCTTGTATCAACTGTGGTCGTTGCGTAGATGCTTGCCCTGAGAATCTTATCCCTTCAAGATTATCTAAGTTCGCAGATCACGGGGACAAGGAAACATTTGAAAAGTGGTATGGACTTGAGTGTATCGAGTGTGGTAGTTGTAGTTTTGCATGCCCAGCCAGAAAGCCACTTGCACAATCAATTAAGACTATGAAAAAGATGGTTCTTGCAGATAAGAGAAAAAAGTAGAAAGGAAAGTAACTAAAGTGAGCAATTTATTAAAAGTTTCTTCATCTCCACATGTTAGAGCAAAGGATGATACTTCTAGAATCATGCTCTATGTGATTCTTGCTCTTATGCCAACTACTGTATTTGGTATTTTCAATTTTGGTTACAGAGCTTTGCTTTTAGTACTTGTTTGTATCTTTACATGTGTGATTTCAGAATGGTTATTTGAAAAAGCTATAGGTAAAAAGAGCACAATTGGCGATTTAAGTGCCGCTGTTACAGGCCTTCTTCTTGCTCTTAATTTACCATTTACACTTCCTGTTTGGCAGGCGGTTCTTGGTTCTATTTTTGCTATAGTTGTTGTTAAGATGATCTTTGGTGGCTTGGGACAGAATTTCATGAATCCAGCACTTGGTGGTAGAGCATTTCTTGTGATTTCATTTGCTGCAACTATGACACATTTTGAATATGACGGAGTAGCTGGTGCTACACCACTTGCGCTTTTAAAGAGTGGCGAGGCAGTAAATACTCTTGACATGCTTATTGGTCGTACCGGAGGTACAATCGGTGAGACATCTGCGATTTGTATTTTGATTGGAGCTATTATTCTTATCCTTCTAGGAGTTATTGATCTTATTATTCCTGGCGTTTATATAGTTTCATTTGCAATATTCGTATGTGTCTTCGGTGGTCATGGATTTGATACATCATATCTTGTAGCTCACCTTTGTGGTGGTGGATTGATGCTTGGTGCCTTCTTCATGGCTACAGATTATGTTACATCTCCAATTACACCTGCTGGCAAAGTTATTTTTGGTATTTGCCTAGGTGTACTTACTGGTATCTTTAGAATATTTGGAAATAGTGCAGAGGGAGTCAGCTTTGCAATTATATTTAGTAACCTTCTTGTTCCACTTATTGAAAAGGTTACAGTTCCTCGTGCTTTTGGTGTTGTAAGAGAGAGAAAACCAAAGGAGGTGAAGGCTGATGAATAAATTAGTTAAAGACGCTTTGGTCCTTACTTGTATTACAGTTATTGCCGGATTCGCCCTTGGTCTTGTATACGAGATTACAAAAGCTCCTATTGCTAAGGCAGAGGCCGATGCACTTCAGACTGCATATCAGACAGTTTTCGCAGACGCAGCATCATTTAAGGATTTAGATGGTTTTGATTCTGCAGCTGCTACAGATGTAGTCCAAAAGGCTGGTTATACTGATGATACAATCGATAACTGTGTTGAAGCTCTTGATAGTTCAGGTAATCCACTTGGCTATGTTATTACTGTTACCTCATCAGCTGGATATGGTGGCAAGATTACATTTTCACTTGGCATTACAAATGACGGAGTGTTAAATGGTTATTCTATTACCACAATCTCTGAGACAGCTGGTCTTGGAATGAAAGCCAGAGATACAGGAGAGGGAACATTTTCTTCTCAGTTCATCAATCGTCAGTCAGAGATATTTACAGTAACAAAAACTGGTGCGACTCAATCATCAGAAATAGATGCCATTTCTGCAGCAACAATCACATCTAAGGCTGTAACAAATGGTGTGAATGCAGGCGTCACCTACTTCAATTATCTGGTAGGAGGTGCAAAATAATGAATAAAAATTTAGAGCGTTTATATAATGGACTTTGGAAAGAGAATCCTACATTTGTATTGATGCTTGGTATGTGTCCAACACTTGCTGTTACCACATCGGCAATCAATGGTATAGGAATGGGCCTTTCTACAACAGTGGTTCTTGTTCTTTCTAATATGATGATTTCAGCACTTAGAAATATTATTCCAGATAGAGTGAGAATGCCTGCTTTTATCGTAGTAGTTGCCTCATTCGTTACAATTGTTCAGTTTTTGATGCAGGGATTTACTCCATCCTTGTATGCATCACTTGGAATCTATATTCCACTTATTGTAGTTAACTGTATTATTCTTGGACGTGCTGAAAGCTACGCATCTAAGAATCCTGTTATTCCATCTATGTTTGATGGCATCGGTATGGGACTTGGATTTACAGTTGGTCTTACACTTATCGGCGTAGTAAGAGAGATTCTTGGTAATGGTTCTGCATTTGGAGTAAACATTCCAGCACTTAATGATTACCATATTACTTTATTTGGACTTGCACCTGGTGCATTCATAGTTCTTGGCTTCTTAGTTGCTATCATGAATGTTGTTAGACGTAAAATGGAAGCAGCTGGCAAGCCACTTCCTGCAGTGCAGGGTTGCTTAAGCGGAGATTGTTCTAGCTGCGGACTTTCAAGCTCATGTACTGGTAAGTCACTTGTACATAACACTCCTGAAGAGATTCCGGTTGATCCTAAGGATGTTGCTAAGCCTCAGCTTGAGACAAAGATAGAGGTTAAGCACACTGCCAATGCTAAGAACACAGAGGATGTTGAGAAATCTGGTTCTGATTCATCTTATGCAGATGATGATATTGTAGGAAAGGAGGAAGATAAATAATGAATTATGTTACAGGATTGATTCTATTACTTGTTTCATCAGCTATTGTAAATAACGTTGTTCTTTCTCAGTTCCTTGGCCTTTGCCCATTCCTTGGTGTATCTAAGAGGGTAGAGACTGCTGCTGGTATGGGTGGTGCTGTAATTTTCGTAATTACAATTGCTTCCCTTGTATCTTCAGTAATTTATAAGTATATACTTGCTCCAACTGGATTTGAGTATATGCAGACAATTGTTTTCATCTTAGTTATTGCAGCTTTAGTTCAGTTTGTTGAGATGGTATTAAAGAAAAATATTCCATCACTTTATAAGTCACTTGGTGTTTACCTTCCACTTATCACAACAAACTGTGCAGTTCTTGGTACTGCCATTAACAACGTTACTAACAATTACGATATTCTTGAGAGTGTCATTAATGGTTTTGGCGTAGCAGTTGGTTTTACAATTGCAATCGTAATCATGGCTGGCATTCGTGAGAAGATTGAATACAACGATATCCCTGAGACATTTAAGGGCTCTGCTATAGTCCTCATTACTGCAGGATTGATGGCAATGGCATTTCTTGGATTCTCAGGAGTAATATAAGGAGGGCTGACAAATGAGTATAACAGGAATTTTACTGGCAGCTGTTATTGTTGGCGCTACTGGTTGTGTAATTGGATTTTTCCTTTGTTTCTCAGCTGAGAAGTTTAAGGTTGAGGTTGATCCAAAGGAAGAGGCTGTACTTGGAGTTTTACCTGGAAATAACTGTGGTGGTTGTGGATATGCAGGTTGTTCTGGTCTTGCTGCTGCCATCGCAAAAGGCGAGGCACCTGTTAACCAATGTCCTGTTGGTGGTGCACCTGTTGCAGCTCAGATTTCAGAGATTATGGGCGTAGCTGCAGAAGAGGGCGTTCGCAAAGTTGCATTTGTTATGTGTAACGGTACTTGCGAGAATGCTAAGCAGATGTACGATTACACCGGTGTTGAGGATTGTAAGGCAATGGCCTTTGTCCCAGGTGGTGGACCAAAGGCGTGCTCTTATGGATGTATGGGATTTGGTTCCTGTGTTAAGGCTTGTCCTTTTGATGCTATTCACATTATTGATGGTGTTGCATTGGTTGATAAGGAAGCATGTAAGGCCTGCGGCAAATGTGTTTCTACATGTCCTAATCATCTTATTGAGCTTATTCCTTATGATTTTGGACATGCTGTTCGTTGTCATAATAATGACAAGGGCAAGGATGTAATGCAGGTATGTAAGGTGGGATGTATCGGCTGTCACAAGTGCGAAAAAGTATGTGAGAGCGATGCCATCCATGTAGATGGATTCTTCGCCCATATTGATCAGGAAAAATGCACTAGCTGTGGCAAGTGCGCGGAAGCATGTCCTCGTAAAATCATTTTATAAGTAACTTACCAATCTGTTACGGCTACAAGCCTTAGAGTCTCCCAGACTCAGCATAAAAAGCTTCCCTTGGGAGACCAAAGAGCTTGATGCCTACAGATTGGTTTTTTATTGTCTCTATTTTTCTTGCATACTTCCTACGAATCGTGTTAGATGAGCGAAGAGACTCCAAGGCTTGTAGGCGTAACAGTTTGGCTCTTGCTATATTAGTGTATTTAGTGGTATGATATTGCGGAAAATAAACAGGAGAATGATATGTACGGACACGATTTTACTAAAAAGAAGAGAGTCATTGTTAAAGTAGGTTCATCTACTATTACACATGATGCAACTGGAAATATTGATTACACAAAATTAGAGCGACTTGTTCGTCAATTATGCGATTTGAGAGCCCAGGGGAAGGACGTATGCCTTGTTTCATCTGGTGCTATTGCAGTAGGCCGTTATGCAATTGGTTTAAAGGAACGTCCTCAGGATTTGGCTACAAAGCAGGCGTGCGCATCAATTGGTCAGGCTTACTTAATGTCCGTATATCAGAAGCTTTTCTCTGAATACAATCAAAAGGCTGGTCAGATTCTTATGACTAAAAAGACTATGACTGACCCAGAATCTAGAGAAAATGCTAGAAATACATTTGAGCAGCTGTTTAACCTTGGAGTTATTCCTGTTGTTAATGAAAATGATACTGTTGCCACACACGAGATTCAGTTTGGTGATAATGATTCACTTTCAGCTATTGTTGCAGCCCTTACAAAGGCAGATGCATTAATTCTTTTATCAGATATTGATGGTCTTTACACTGACAATCCTAATACTAATCCAGATGCTGAATTTGTGCCTGTAGTTGAAAGCATTGAGGATGTTATGGATATGGCTAGCTCTGATAGCTCATCTGATGTGGGAACAGGCGGTATGACTGCAAAGCTTCGTGCAGCCCAGATTGCTACATACAGCGGTGCTGATATGGTTATCACTAATGGCGCTCATATCGGTAATATTCACCGTATTTTTGAAAATAAGGATAAGGGTACTCTATTTGTTGCAAACAAGCGTGACGATGTAAGAGTATTAGATTTATTAGAGGATTAATTATGATTACAGAAAAAGATATAGCAAGAATCAATGAGTTGTATCACAAGAGTAAGGGTGAGGGCCTTACTGATGCAGAAAAGGCAGAACAGGCTAAGCTTAGACGTGCTTATATTGATGCAATAAAAGGAAATGTTAGAGCTCAGCTTAATAATATTGATATTGTAGATGAAGATGGCAAGGTTGAGAACCTTGGCGAAAAATATGGAAAAGTCTCTAAATAATAAAGAACTTAGAACAGAATTCAAAGCTAAGCGAAATGCTATTTCTTCACAGCTACGAAAGGATATGTCGCTTGCTATTACAGAAAATTTTTTGGCTCTTTTAGAATCTGATTTTAAAGGGGCTAATATTTTTTTATGCTTTTATCCCTATGGTTCTGAGGTAGATTTATTAGGGCTTTATGAGAGGCTTCTAGATATTGGCAACGACCTATATTTTCCAGTATCAAATATAAATACTCATGAACTTACTTTTTACAAGGTCAATGATTTAAAGGACGATTTTCATGAGGGGGCTTACGGTATAATGGAGCCCAATGATAATTTAGAACAGTTTAATGGGGATGATAGTTCTACAGTGGTCATTACACCTGGATTAATCTTTGATGAAAGATGTAATCGAATAGGTTATGGTGCAGGCTATTATGATAGATTTTTCGCGTCTCATCCAGATACTTTTAAAGTGGGAGTCGGGTTTGAAGATCAAATAATTAATAAATTGAATGTAGGGGCATATGATGTGCCTTTAGATTATGTTGTAACTAATAACAGACTTATAAAAAGGAGTAGGCAATGACATTACTAGAATTAGCAACAAAAGCAAGAGACGTTAAATACACCGTGGCAGCTCTTTCCACAGAAGACAAAAATTCAGCAATTATGGCTGTAGCTGATGCATTAGAGGCAAGTGTTTCGGATATCATTTCAGCCAATGCAATAGATATGAAAAATGGTGAGACAAAGGGGCTTTCACAGGGGCTTTTAGATAGACTTAAGCTCGATGAGTCACGAATTAAGGGTATTGCTGATGGACTTCGTGAGATTGTTAAGCTTGATGATCCTATAGGTCAGATTACTGAGGAATTTGAGCGTCCTAATGGATTGAAGATTAAAAAGAGACTTGTTCCAATCGGTGTAGTCGGTGTTATTTATGAGGCTAGACCAAATGTTACTGCTGATGTTTTTGGCCTTTGTTTTAAGACAGGTAATGCGGTTATCTTAAAGGGCGGTTCTGATGCTCTTGAGTCAAATAAGGCTATTGTAAAGGTGATTAAATCAGCCCTTGAAAAAGGTGGATATCCAGTTGATGCAATTACTCTTATTGATGACACTTCTAGAGAGACTGCAAAGGAGATGATGCGTCTCAATGGTTATATTGATGTACTTATTCCTAGAGGTAGCGCAGGTCTTATTAAGTCTGTTGTAGAGAATGCTTCTATTCCTGTAATAGAAACTGGCTCAGGAAACTGCCATATATATGTAGATCATGATGCTGATATTGATATGGCTATTGATATTATCGTTAATGCCAAGACACAGCGTATCGGTGTATGTAACTCTGCAGAATCTCTTGTAGTTCACGAGGATATTGCAGCTTCTCTTTTACCAAAATTAAACAAAGCTCTTAGAGAAAAGGGTGTTCAGATTTTTGCAGACGCTAAAGCTAAGGCTTTAATGGAAGGCTCAGAAGATGCTACTGAGGAAGATTTTGCAAAAGAATATTTGGATTATATTATTTCCGTTAAGACTGTTTCATCAGTTGAAGAGGCAATTGAGCATATTAACAAGTACAACACAGGTCACTCTGAGGCTATTGTCACCAATGACGAGAAAAATGCTGATAAGTTCTTAGATGGTATTGATGCTGCTTGTGTATACGTCAATGCTTCAACTAGATTTACTGATGGTTTTGAGTTTGGATTTGGTGCAGAGATTGGAATTAGCACTCAAAAGCTTCACGCTAGAGGACCTATGGGCCTTCTTGCTCTTACAAGCTACAAATACACAATCTTTGGCACTGGCCAGATTAGAAAGTAGAATTAGATAGGATTTAAAATGAGTATTACAGATTTATTAAACAATGCTCCAACTGAGGAGCCAGAACGTCAATATTATTTCATCGAAGAGGCAAAGAAAATAGTTGCTTTAAAAGAGCAGGAGAAGGGCAGAAAGCTCACATGCTGTGTTACTACTTTTGGATGCCAGATGAATGCTAGAGATTCTGAGAAGCTCCTTGGTGTACTTAAGGAAATTGGCTATGTTGAAACAACAGACGAGAATGCTGATTTTGTAATTTATAACACATGTACTGTTCGAGAAAATGCTAACAATAAGGTCTATGGTCACCTTGGTATTCTCCATGGATACAAGAAAAAGAATAAAGACATGATGATTGGACTTTGTGGTTGTATGATGCAGGAGCCTACTGTTATTGAGCATCTTCAGAAGAATTATAAGTTTGTTGATCTTATTTTTGGTACACACAACCTTTATAAATTCGCAGAATTATTTACAACAGCTCTTCTTAATAAAAAGGGCATGATTATTGATATTTGGAAGGACACAGACAAAATCGTTGAGAATTTGCCTATTTCACGTAAATATCCTTTCAAGTCAGGTGTAAATATTAGCTTTGGATGCAATAATTTCTGTACATACTGTATTGTTCCTTATGTTCGCGGTAGAGAGCGTTCTAGAAAGCCTGAGGATATTGTAGCTGAGATTAAAGAGCTTGTTGCTGATGGGGTTGTAGAGATTATGCTTCTCGGCCAGAATGTTAACTCCTATGGGGTAGGCCTTGAGGAAAAGGTTACTTTTGCAGATTTACTTCGCATGGTTAATGATATCGAAGGGCTTGAGCGTATTAGATTTATGACACCTCATCCAAAGGATTTATCCGATGATTTAATTGAGGCCATGGCTACACTTCCAAAGGTATGCCATCATATGCATTTACCACTTCAATCTGGAAGTACTGAGATTCTAAAGAAAATGAATCGTAGATACACCAAGGAGCATTATCTTGAATTAGTTGAAAAACTACGTGCTCGTGTTCCTGATGTTGCTATTACAACAGATATTATTGTTGGCTTCCCTGGTGAGACAGAAGAGGATTTCCTTGACACTATGGATGTAGTAGACAAGGTTCATTATGATAGTGCTTTTACATTTATCTATTCCAAGAGAACTGGAACACCAGCTGCTACAATGGACAATCAGGTGCCAGAGGATGTTGTAAAGGATAGATTTGATAGACTTCTTGCTTTAGTTCAAAAGCACGGTCATGAAAAGGTTAAATCCCTTGAGGGTACAGTACAAAAGGTCCTTGTTGAAGAGGTCAATGAACAGGATAAAAATCTTGTTTCAGGAAAGCTCGAAAATAATGTGACAGTTCACTTCCCAGGTGATGAATCTATGATTGGCAAAATTGTCGATGTTAGGTTAAACTGTTGTAAAGGGTTCTATTTTATTGGAGAAATAAATTAAGAAAGGGCCCTTTAGGGAGGATAATATGATTACCTATATTCGCGGCACACTTTCAGATATTGATGAGAATATTGTAATTGTTGAGAATAATGGGATTGGCTATGGCGTCAGCTCTTCTATGAACACAATCAGGCAGCTTCCTGCAATTGGTTCAGAAGTAAAACTTGAGACAAAGCTCATTCCAAAGGAAGATTCTCTTACTTTATATGGATTTTATGATAAGGAGGAGCTTAAGATGTTTGAGCTTCTTCTTTCTGTTAGTGGAATTGGACCAAAGGGGGCGCTTTCCATTCTTAGTTCTATGACTGTCAGTGATATCCAGTTTGCTGTTGCAGGCTCTGATGCCAAGGCATTTGCTGCTGTACCTGGTGTAGGAAAGAAGACAGCTGAGCGAGCAATTATAGATTTAAAGGATAAGGTAGATATTATAGGTGCATTTGAGGCTAAAATTACTGCCGATTTATCTGGTAAGAAAGTTTCACCTGCTGTTTCTGTAAAGGAAGAGGTGCTAGAGGCGCTTGTTGCACTTGGTTATTCGGCAAGCAATGCAGCTAGAGCTCTTGATAAGATGACTATTACAGATTCTACTACTACAGAACAGCTTTTATCTGATACTTTAAAACAGATGTCATTCTTATAATAAATGGGGAATAAAATGTTAAATAATAAGCAAATCACATCAACAATAGCTAGTCATGAAGATTTAGTTAATGACAATGCTCTCAGACCTAAGACTTTTGATGGATATATTGGTCAGTCAAAAGTTAAGGAAAATATGAAAATATATATTGAGGCTGCCAAAAATCGTGGAGATGCCTTAGATCATGTATTGCTTTATGGACCTCCGGGACTTGGCAAGACAACACTTGCAGGTATCGTAGCTGGGGAGATGGGCTCTAATATAAAAGTTACTTCCGGACCTGCTATTACAATTCCAGGTGAGATAGTAGCTGTTCTTATGACATTAAAAGATGGAGACATTCTTTTTATTGATGAGATTCATCGCCTTTCTAAGCCTGTTGAAGAGACTTTATATTCTGCAATGGAGGACTTTGCAGTAGATATAGTAATGGGCAAGGATACAACTGCCCGTTCTATTCATACTAAGTTACCTAGATTTACTCTAATTGGAGCAACTACAAGACCAGGACTTCTTTCGGCACCTCTTAGAGATAGATTTGGAATAATTGGACACATGGATTACTACACACCAGAGGAGCTTTCTACAATTGTTACTGCATCTGCTAGTAAACTTAATGCACCAATTGATTACGAGGGAGCATATCAGATTGCTCTTCGTTCTAGAGGCACCCCTCGTCTTGCCAATAGATATCTAAAGAGAGTGAGAGATTACGCAGAAGTTAGATATGATGGTGAGATTACAAAAGAAGTAGCTGCGGCTACTTTGGATTCACTTGAAGTAGATACTTTAGGACTTGATAACAACGATAGAAATATATTGCTTGCTATTATAGAGCGATTTAATGGAGGCCCAGTAGGCCTTGATAATCTGGCTGCTACCGTTGGTGAAGATTCCGGTACTATCGAAGATGTTTACGAGCCATATTTACTTCAACATGGACTTATAATTAGAACTCCAAAGGGAAGGGTTGCAACTAAAGTTGCTTATGAGCATTTTGATATGCCTGTTCCGGAAAACCTGTCATAAAATCCCTTTAAAAATCCATCTAACAGGGCTGTAATTGGGCTATAATACTTGTTTTTAGATGTGAAGAAAGTTATAATAAATCATGAATTTCTTTAGGGAGGATACGTTATGGTTTCCGAAAAGAGCGCAAAGGTGCTTATAGGCGGAAAAGTTTATACGTTAAGTGGCTACGAATCAGAAGAATATCTTCAAAAGGTAGCGAATTATATCAATTCAAAACTTGATGAGTTTAATGCTATTGATGATTACAAGCGTATTTCGGCTGACCTAAAGGCAACACTTTTAGAGTTGAATATTGCAGATGATTATTTTAAAGCCAAAAATCAAGTTGAATCACTTGAATCAGACTTACAGATTCGTGATCAAGAGATTTATAATCTTAAGCATGATTTGATTTCAGCTCAATTAAAAACAGAAACTCTAGAAGAGACAATTTCAAAGCTAGAGAGGGAAAACAAAGAGCTCCTTCTCAATAAGACAAAGCTTGAGGCTTCCTTAGAGGATGCACTTCTAGGTTCATTATCAGATGATTAAGAGTCCCAATCAAGGGACTCTATATTTTTTATAAAGGAATTATTTATGAATCAATTGGAATTACTTTCACCAGCAGGTGATTTGCAAATATTTAAGGCTGTGGTAAATGTAGGCGCAGATGCAGTTTATTTTGGCGGCGATTTATTTGGCGCCAGAGCTTATGCTAAGAATTTTACAATGGAAGAAGCCGCAGAGGCTATTCGCTATGCCCATATTCATGGAGCTAGAGCATATCTTACCGTCAATACATTGCTTAAGAACACAGAAATAGAGCGTAGTCTTTATACATATTTGAAGGACTATGTAAATGCTGGAATAGATGCATTTATTGTTCAGGATTTTGGAGTTTTTTCATTTATAAGAGAATGTTTTCCTGATACACATATTCATATTAGCACTCAGGCAAGTCTTTGTACTAAATATGGAGCTAAATTTTTTGAGGATTTAGGAGCAAAACGCATCGTTACAGCCAGGGAGATTTCTACTTCTGAAATCAGTGCTATTCATGAGTATTGTCCTGATTTAGAGATTGAGTCATTTATTCATGGCGCGCTTTGTGTTTGCTATTCTGGTCAGTGTCTTATGTCATCTATTTTAGGAGGCCGTTCTGGAAATAGAGGCCGTTGTGCTCAGCCATGTAGACTTCCTTACGATGCTTTTGACGACGCCGGCAACAAGCTCAATAAAAAGGGACAATACATACTTAGCCCTAAGGATTTCTGTACTGTTAATAATTTACCTGAAATGATTGAAGCTGGAGTTAATTCATTTAAAATCGAAGGCCGTATGAAACAGCTTGAGTATGCAACGGGTGTTGTGAGTGTATATCGTCATTATATTGATGAATATCTCTACAGAGGAGCTAAGAATTACAGTGTTTCAGAGACAGATATTCAAAAGCTTTTAGACTATGGAAATAGAAGCGGATTTACGGATTTATATCTTCACAAACATAACGGCCCAGAGATGATTACTTTTGAGGCTCCATCTCATAAGAAGGTGGAGGGAGCCACTGTTGACATTTCAGAGAAGAAAAAGTCTGTAGATTGTTATATTAAGGCCTTAAAAGGCAAGGATTTTTCTATTAAATTTATTTCAGAAGATGGAAAAGGAGCTATTGTTGCTGGAGATATTGTTCAGGAGGCTAAAAATAAGCCTACAACTAGAGAAGATATTATTAAGGCTGCTTCTGGTCTAGGCAATACACAGTATGTGATGGGCAATATTCATGTGGATTATGACGATGATATTTTTCTTCCTGTATCCGCTATTAAAAATGCTAGAAGAGAAGCCATTGATATTCTATCGACCAGTCAGATGGTAGATGAACTACCTAAGACTGTAATAGAGTTTAAAGAATTAAAGAGTATATCTAATCAAATGACTGCTACTAGATGCTTTGTAAGCATTTCTACAGCAGAACAATTGGATGCTGTCTGCAGTAGTGATTTTGTGGATGAAATTGCCGTTCCAATTCATCTATTTGAAAAAGCATCTCAGGTATTTTCAGGGGGAATATATATTTCCTTGCCATCAATTCTAAGAGAGGAATATGTTTCAAAAATTACTATTCCAGATAAGGCGGCAGGTGTAATTGCTTGTTCCTATGATGAGTTAGGATACCTTAATAAAATAGATTACCCACTTGATAAGGTGATTATAGACCATAGACTTTATACATTTAACAATAGAAGTATTAAGCTTTTTAAGGAGCAAGGATACTCTTTGAACTGTATCCCATATGAGCTTTCCCTTAAGGAGCTTAAACATAGAGATAATCGGGGCTCTCAGATGATTATCTACAGTAGAATTCCTATGATGATAACTGCAAATTGCACTGTTAAAAACACGGTGGGTTGCAAAAAATCTAATGACATTATCACTATTGTTGATAGAAAAAATGAATCATTTTCAGTAGCCTGCAACTGTGATTATTGCTATAACACTATTTATAACAGTAAAAAGTACGTTGCGTTTGATCTAAAAGATGAACTTGATATGCTTGGTGTAGCGGATTATAGGCTTGATTTTACTATTGAGAATTATAAAGAGACAAAAGAGGTTCTTGATGCCTATAAGGGTATTTTTATTGAAAATAAACCTGTTCATCTACATGATAACTATACAAAGGGGCATTTAAAGCGAGGAGTGGAATAGCTTTGGTTAACGTTATTACATCATTTTCACGAATTACAATTTTATCTTTTGTGCTTATTTTTACCCTCATTGACCTTGTTCATATTTTTGAATACAAGCTTAATGAGGCTGTATATAGCATACTTTCAACTATTCAATCAGTTATGGTTGTTCTGTTTCTTTTTAATGGAACTTTCGTGCTATTTATGGCACAAGAAGATGCTGGCATGATAATGCTTGGTATATTTACTTGTATTTTCTTTGTGGGCTTTTATTTAGCTGTATACAGGCTATCAGATTTTGTCCCAAGAGCTCTTATAAATAACATGTTTTTATTTATTTCCTTTGGAATTATAGCTCTTGCTAGACTTAAAACAGAGTTTGCAGCAAAGCATATGATTTTTTTATTTATAACTCTTGTTATTTCCTTGCTTGTTATTATGGGGCTGAAATATGTTGATAGAATAGAGCGTTTTATGTATATTTTCGCCATCGTTGGAATTATCCTTCTTTTGATAGTTGCCTTCTTTGGCCAGGTTGAAAATGGAGCTAAATTATCATTTGCTGCAGGACCAATTAGATTTCAACCTAGTGAATTTATTAAGCTTTCATTTTTGTTTTTTATAAGTGGATGCATTGTCACTTTTAAAGATATGAGAGGATTTTTAATTGCATCTATAGGTTCTGCTGTGCACGTTATTGCCCTTGTTTTGGCAAGAGATTTGGGAACTGCCCTTATATTCTTAACGGCATATGTTTTTGTTATGTTTATTGCATACAAAAATTATATTGTTTTATCCCTTGAGATAGGCGTGGCTACAATAGGCGGTATATTGGCATATCATTATTTTCCACATATTCAGACTAGATTTATCGCCTGGACAGATCCCCTTTCTGTTGTAGACGATAAGGGGTATCAGATATCTCAGTCTTTATTTGCAATTGGTACTGGTGGATGGCTTGGCTCAGGTCTTAACAAGGGTATGCCTAAAAAAATACCTGTTGTAACTATGGATTTTATTTTTGCGGCTATTTCTGAGGAGATGGGTGCAATTGTAGGAGTTTGCCTTATTGTTTGCTTTGCATGTACTGTTATGTTGATTTTAAACGCTGCTTTTAATTGTAATAACAGTTTTTATATGCTTGTAAGTAGTGGAATTGCAGTTCTTTTTGCAGTTCAGACCATTTTAAATATTGGTGGAGTAATAAAGTTTATTCCATCCACTGGTGTAACACTTCCATTTATCAGTTACGGAGGCAACTCATTACTATCGCTTATGTTATGCTTTTTGATAGTTAGTTGTTCTAACAATCTTTATTTTGATTCTAGACAGGGTAGACGACATGATAGATAAGAAGACACACAGACTAATTAGAAAAGAAATATATATCGTTGGAATTCTATTCTTTGGCCTATTCATCGCTATGATTGTTTATTTTTGTAACTATGTGAACAACGGTTCCAAAGAATTTATTTATAATGCTTACAACTCACGATTCTCAGTCTTTAGTGATGATGTTGTCAGGGGTAATATTTATACTGCTGATGGCAAGGTCATTGCAAAGACAGCATACGACAGCGAGGATAATGAAGTCAGAGTATATCCTGATGAGAGACTTTTTTGTCATGCTGTAGGGTATGTTGGGCAGGGCATGGCTGGCCTAGAGGCTCAGTATTCATTTGACTTACTTAAATCCAATATTACTCTAGAGGATCAGATTAATAATAATTTAGCTGGCCAAAAGAGCCCTGGAGATAGTTTGTATACTACATTTGATTATGATACACAGCTTGCTGCTTTTAACGGCCTTGGAATGTTTGATGGCGCTGTAATTGCTATTGAACCTGATACTGGTCGAATAGTTGCCATGGTATCTAAGCCTGATTATGATCCTAATACAATCGCGAAATATTGGGATGATATCACTGATAGTACTAAGAATAAGTCATCACTTTTGAATAGAGCTACTTCTGGCGCTTACCCACCAGGTTCGACATTTAAAATAGTGACTACATTAGCTTATTTAAGAGCCAATAATGGTGATGATACATTTTCTTATAGCTGCAACGGAAAGTTCGAAATAGATGACTATACTATTCACTGTAGCGGCAATAAAAAGCACGGCAGCGAAGACCTTTTAAAGGCTTTTTCCAATTCATGTAACAGCGCCTATGCTTATATGGGATTAGAGCTTGATAGAAATGTATTTATAGGCACTTCAGAGGATTTGCTTTTTAACAATACGCTTCCTACTTTATTAGATACTACAAAGAAATCTACCTTTAAAATTGATGACAAAACAAAGGACAGTATTGTGGCACAAACAGCTATAGGACAGGGCAGTACTACAGTATCTCCTCTTCATATGTGTATGATTGTTTCTGCTATTGCAAACGATGGCATGCTTATGGAACCATATTTGGCAGATAAGCTTATTAGTGCCGATGGACAGCTTGTAAGTCAGACTGAGCCAGTAGAATACGGCCAGTTACTTACTAAGGAAGAGTCACAGTTATTGCAAAGCTATATGGCGGCTGTAGTAGAAGAGGGAACTGCTGAAAAAGTTAATTTTGGCGAGGAACTGACTGTATATGGTAAGACTGGTACAGCTGAGTATACAGAAGACAAAAGCGTTACTCATTCATGGTTTGTGGGATACGCGGTAGACGATAATGGAAATAAGCTAGCTGTAGCTGTTATCATGGAAGGCGCAGGATACGGAAGCAAATACGCAGCCCCTTTGGCAGCCAAGGTGTTTGAGGCTTATTTTCAATAATTCTTGAAAAAATCATTGCAATTTACTATTTGCTTTGCTATAATCCATTTGTTGCGTAAAACGCACACTTGGTTTTTGAAATATTTTTACAAGGAGGTGCAATCATGGCAAAATGTGCAGTTTGTGGAAAAGGCGCTCATTTCGGTAACAATGTGAGCCATTCTCATAGAAGATCCAATCATATGTGGAAGTCTAATGTGAAGTCCGTTAAGTGTAATGTGAATGGAACACCTAAGAAGTTATATGTATGTACTTCTTGTTTACGTTCTGGCAAGGTTGAGCGTGCTTAATCTTACACGATATTGAAAGTCACTCGGAAGGGTGACTTTTTTTATGCCAAGATTTAGGGTATAAATTTCTAGATGTGTGAATTTTCTTGCTAGATGTTGATAGGATGTACCAATACTTACTTTCATTTTTTAGTCATTTAGTATATAATGAGTCATCATGACTAAATATGCGAATTTGGAGGTATAATTTTATGCAAGGTCAAATGGAAACAGAACTTGGTAAGATTGTAATAGACACTGATGTAATCGCGACTTATGCTGGTTCAGTTGCTGTTGAATGCTTTGGCATTGTTGGTATGGCAGCTGTTAATATGAAGGACGGCTTGGTTAAGCTTTTGAAAAAAGATTATCTTAATCATGGAATTACTGCTGTTATCTCTGATGACAATACAATTTCCATTGATTTTCATGTTATTGTTTCTTATGGTGTTAGCATCGAAGCTGTTGCAGAGAACCTTATTGAGACAGTAAAATTCAAGGTATCTTCATTTACTGGTTTGACTGTAGATACTATCAACATTTACGTTGAAGGCGTAAGAGTTATTGACTAAGGAGGCAATTTATAGTGGAGATCCAAACTATCGATGCGTCTTTGTTAGCAAAGATGTTTCTTTCGGGAGCAAAGAATCTCGAAGCCAAAAAAGAGTGGATAAATGAATTAAACGTTTTCCCTGTTCCTGATGGAGATACAGGTACAAATATGACAATGACTATCATGTCTGCAGCTAATGCTGTTAAGGAGCTTGATAATGCAGATATGAAGACAGTAGTTAAGGCTATTTCTTCTGGTTCACTTAGAGGTGCCAGAGGTAACTCAGGTGTTATTTTATCTCAGCTTTTCCGTGGCTTCGCCAAGGTTGTTTCGGGTTATGATGAAGTTACAGTTGATATTTTAAGCGAGGCTTTTGAGAAGGCCGTTCAGACAGCTTACAAGGCAGTTATGCAGCCTAAGGAAGGTACTATTCTTACAGTAGCTAGAGGAGCTGCTGACAAGGCTGTTTCAATGAAGGGCAGAACAAAAGATATCGTAGCATTCTGCGAGGCAGTTATTGCTGAGGCTGAGGCTACACTTGCTAAGACTCCAGATATGCTTCCTGTACTTAAGCAGGCTGGCGTAGTTGATTCTGGTGGACAGGGTCTTGTATGTGTACTTCAGGGTGCTTATGATGCTCTTATTGGTAAGGATGTAGACTATGCTTCTGAGGCTGAGGCTGCTCCTGCACCTACTAAGACTAAATATATTGTAGAGTTTGTAGTTGTGGCTGATGCACCACTTGCTTCATATCAGCTCAAGGAGATCCAGGCTAAAATCGAAAAGATTGCAGTTGGTGAGATTTCTGATATCAAGATAGCAGAAGAGGGAGCTGAGACAGTTGCTGTTGAAGCACCTAAGAAGGAAGAGCCAGCTGAGCCTGCAAAGGAAATGGGATTTGTTTCAATTGCTACAGGTGAGGGTCTTACATCTATCTTCACAGAGCTTGGTTGTGACTACATGATTCCAGGTGGTCAGACAATGAATCCTTCTACAGATGATATTCTTAGCGCTGTTGAAAAGGTTAATGCGAAGACAGTATTTGTTCTTCCTAACAATAAAAATATTATCCTTGCTGCTAATCAGGCAGCTGATATCTGTGAGGACAAGCAGATTGTAGTTATTCCTACAAAGACAATTCCTCAGGGTATTACTGCACTTATTACATTTGATTCTGATGCATCAGTTGATGACAATCAGGCAGCTATGACTGAGGAAATCGCTAATGTAAAGACAGGTCAGGTTACATACGCAGTTCGTGATACTATGATTGATGATAAGGAAATCAAGAATGGTGACTGGATGGGAATGGGAGATTCAGGTCTTCTTTCAGTTAATGCTGATATTTCAGTTGCATTCAAAGAGATGATTGACCTTATGGTATCTGAAGATTCTTCTGTTGTTTCAATTTATTGGGGCGAGGGAAGTGATCAGAGCAAGGCAGAAGAGCTTGGCGCTGCTATAGAGGCTAAATACCCAGATCTTGAGATTGAGATCTCTGAGGGTGGTCAGGCCGTTTATGCATATATCGTTTCAGTGGAGTAAAATGATGGAACTGTTGTCGCCTATAGACACTATTAAGGGTGTCGGAGAAAAGACAACTAAATTACTTAACAAATTAGGAGTATATACCATAGAGGATATACTCCTTTTTTTTCCGCGCACATATCTGATTTATCCAGAAGTTTCTACACCTAATCCGGACAGCGTTAATTCTTTAATAAGTATTGCAGGTAGAATTAAAACTAGCCCAAAGGTTTTTCGTTCAAAGAGCAGGATAGATGTGCTTTCAGCTACGGCATTTGTAGGAGATATACCAGTTGATTTAGTTTGGTTTAACTCAAATTATTTAAAATCCTCTCTTGAGCCTGGAAAAGTATATGTATTCTATGGCAGGCTTGTTTTTGATAAAAATCGATATAAAATATCTCAACCACTTATATTTGAGACAGAAAAGTATGAGGAACTGAGAAATCAAATTCAGCCGATTTATCATTTAACAAAGGGACTTAGCAATAATGTTGTTCTAAAATCTGTAAAGGCAGCACTTGATAATTGTAAGTTACCAGAGAAAAGACTTCCTGATGAAATAGAAGATAAGAACAATTTTTTAACCTATAGTCAGGCTTTAAAAACTTATCATTTTCCAGAGAATTTTGATGAGCTTGTAAAGGCGAGGAAGCGTCTTGCTTATGAAGAGATGTTCTTCTTTATTTTAAATTCAAGGCTTCAAGAGGATAAAAGTGTATCTTATCCTAATAATTTTAAGATTTGTCATCATAGTCAGACTGATGATTTTAGAAGCTCCCTTCAGTTTGCCCTTACTGGAGATCAGGATAAGGTATTAAATGATATTTTGTCTGATATTCAAGGCGAGTATGTTACCCAGAGACTAATCCAGGGAGATGTAGGCTCCGGAAAGACAATAGTGGCATTTCTTGCTATGTTAGATGTTGCCTTATCAGGTTATCAAGCAGCTATTATGGCGCCAACAGAGGTTCTAGCCAAGCAGCACTATGAGGGATTTGTAAAATGGGTTGAAAATGCAGGTCTTAATATTCCTGTAGCACTGTTTACAGGCTCTATGAAAGCCTCAGAAAAAAAGGCTATGGCAAAGCTAGTGGCTGAGAATGACTCTTGTTTAATTGTTGGAACCCATGCTCTTATTTCTGAGGGACGAGAGTTTGGAAACTTAGCACTTGTTATAACTGATGAGCAACATAGATTTGGAGTTCAGCAGCGTGATAAGCTTTCTTCCAAAGGTGAGCATCCGCATATTATTGTTATGTCAGCTACACCTATTCCTAGAACACTTGCTATGATTTTATATGGCAATATGCATGTTTCTGCTATAAAAGAACTTCCAGCAAATAGATTGCCTATTAAAACTTGTGTTATCAAAGAAAGTATGCGAAAGACTGCGTACAAATTCGTCAGCGATGAAATTGCTAAGGGACATCAGGTATATATTATCTGCCCATTGGTTGAGGCTTCGGAGACAACAGAAGCACAAAATGTTACTGATTACAGTAAAAAGCTTAACGAATACTTTGACGGTGCATATTCCATTGGTGTTTTACATGGAAAAATGAAGCCCGCTGATAAGAACCAGGTCATGGAGGATTTTGCTAATCATAAGACGCAGATCCTTGTGTCTACAACAGTTGTAGAAGTAGGTGTTAATGTTCCAAATGCAACTGTTATGATGATAGAAAATGCCAATAGATTTGGACTTGCAGCACTTCATCAGCTCAGGGGTAGAGTAGGAAGAGGCAGTGCTCAAAGTTACTGTATTCTAATGAATTCTAGCTCTGATAATAGAGAGTCTGAGCGACTAAATATAATGCTTAAATCTAACGATGGATTCTTCATAGCTAGAGAAGATCTTAAATTAAGAGGCCCAGGAGATATGTTTGGCGTAAGACAAAGTGGTGAATTTAGCTTTAAAGTGGCAGATATCTATCAGGATGCTGATGAGCTAGAGATGGCCAGCCAGGATGTAGATGAGCTATTAAAAAAAGACCCTAGCCTGGATAATCATCCTAAGCTAAGGTCCACATTAAATTCATTCCTCACCAACCAGTTTTACGTGCTCTAGTGTAGGTGTGACAACCATTGAATAGTTAGTGTAATATACTACAAAGCCTGCTACAGCGCTAGCGGGCTTTTTTACGTTCTTCTTTTGGAGATAATCAATTTCAACTTTGTCAGTATCTCTTCCAGAAGAGTAATAAGCGGCCAATTCAGCTGCGTGCTCATAGGTACTATCAGGAAGCTCTTTTCCATTTGTTTTAACAATGACATGACTGCCGTGTATCTTTTTGGTATGGAACCACCAGTCATTTCCTGTTGCAAACTTGAATGTAAGCTCATCATTCTGATAATTATTTTTTCCTACATAAATATCAAAACCATTGTCATCTACAAAATGTAGAGGCTTACTTTTCTTTGATTTTTCTTTCTTGTTACCACTGTGTTTTTTAATAAAACCATGGTCAGAAAGCTCCCGTCTAATATCAGCCAAATCTGTTTCAGTCTCGGCAATGTTAATGGCTGTCTCGATAGATTTTAAAAGTTCAAGTTCAGTTTTAGATTGTTCTATATATGTGTCTAATGCCTCGGCGGTACGCTTTAATTTGGCATATTTATCAAAATACTTTTTAGCGTTATCAGATGCAGACAAATCTGGATCTAAAGGAATAGTCAGTTCTTTGTTGTCATAGTAATTAATTACTGTGATTGATTTATCGTTTGGCTTAGCTTCGTAACCATAGGTGTGAAGTAGCTCGCCGTATATCTTATATTTATCACGCTTTTCAGTATCTTTTAACTGTTTAGACTGTAGGTCTAGCTTCTTAGAAGCTCGCTCAATATGATTTGAAATGATTTTTCTTAAATCTGATGACTTTTGTCGAATATTAGTGTATTTGTTGCGCTTTGCGTAGTACTGAACAAGTATTTCAGACATAGTCTCGAAGCTATTTGCCGACATGTCCTGATACATTTTAAGTTCTATAGGCGCATATTCAACTGGCTCGTTATTAGCAGGATTGATGTAAATATTAAAATTGTATTTATTGTTTTTTACGTCATCTATAAGCTCTATAAATGCCTTATAAAGTCTGTCTTTGTGCTCATCGAAAAGAGAAGCGCAGGCAGCATCAGAATCAATTCCAGCTCGATAACAAATTTCATTAGTAATAGTAGGGCTTAATCCAATAAATGAGGAAATTAATGCCTTATAAATGGAGTTGCTTTTCTTTAAAACCTGATTTATGAAATAATCCTCTGTGGATTCTAAAGGATTGATTTTTCCTTCTTGAGCCGGGATGAAATAATCTCGGCCAGGTAAAACCTCTCTGACAGAACTTACAGATGATGGCACGTGCTTAATTGAATCTATTATCATGTTTTCTTCATTACAGAAAATGATATTAGAATGCTTGCCCATTATTTCTACATAAAGGTATTTGAAGGTGATGTCCCCCATATCATTTAGATGTTGAATCTTAAAGCGTATAGCTCGCTCAAGTCCCATTTGTGTAATCTCAATAATTCTGCCTGCACCAATATGCTTTCTAAGGAGCATGCAAAAACCAGGAGCTGTTGCAGGAGCAGGTTTATTTTCATCAGTTATGTAGATAAATGGAAGAGAAGCGTTAGCTGAAATCAAAAGGCGCTTATTTCCATTTTGAGTGTTGATTGTAATTAAAAGTTCCTCTCGCTCAGGCTGAGAAATCTTATTTATTTTTCCGTTTAAAAGTTGGTTGTTAAATTCATCCACAAGGGCATGAATAGATATGCCGTCTAGTGCCATTAATCTAGTATTCCTTTCTTATTCTAATGCGGATTTAATTGACTATTATGATACATTTAATTATAATTAAAAACAACTATGTAAAAGTGGATTATTATGCAAAGTTACATAGAGAAAGAGGATACTCACATGGTTCGTAGCATGACGGGATATGGCAAGGGAATTGCCGAAAATTCAGACGCTCGTGTCACAATTGAAATGAAATCTGTTAATCACAGATATCTAGATTTGAATATCAAACTTCCTAAGAAGCTCAATTTTTTAGAGAGCACAATTCGTAATAAAATCAGTGAAAGCGTATTTAGAGGCAAGGTCGACGTTTATATTACTCTAAACGAGCACTCAGATGCTTGTTATCAGGTTTCAATTAACGATGCTATTGCTCAAAAATACTACGATTCAATTTCAGCAATGGCCGATAAGCTTGGCATCGATAATGACATGAAAGCTAGCAGCATTTCTCGTCTTCCAGATGTTATTGAGCTTGAGGAGATGGAGGCAGATGAGGATAGTCTTAAGACATTAGTTCTTGAGGCCCTTGATGCTTGTGTTGCTCAGTTTGTTGATAGCCGTATTGCTGAGGGTAACAGACTAGAGAGTGACCTTATTGCTAAGATGGACGAGATGCTTGTCCTTGTTGATAGATTAGAGGCTAGAAGCCCTCAGATTATCGAGGAGTATAGAGCTCGTCTTAAGACTAAGGTATCAGAGCTATTAGAGGATACACATATAGACGAGGCAAGGGTTGCCCAAGAGGTTGTCATCTACGCTGATAAGATTTGCATTGACGAGGAGATGGTTCGTCTTAAGAGCCATGTTTCAGAGACTAGAGGAGTATTTGACCTTGATAAGGAGGTTGGTCGCAAGCTCGATTTCCTTGCTCAGGAGCTTAATAGAGAGGCCAACACAATCCTTTCTAAGTCTACAGATGTAGAGATTGCCGATATTGGCATTACCCTAAAGACACTTATTGAAAAGGTTAGAGAACAGATTCAAAATATAGAGTAATTATGGCATTTGTAAATATAGGTTTTGGAAATATTATAAATAGCAAAAAGATAGTATCTATGCTTACTTCTGATTCAGCTCCAGCTAAGAGAATTGTTGCTGGTGCCAAGGAAAAGGGCAATATTATCGATGCTACACAAGGTAGACGTACAAGAGCTGTTATTGTGTGTGATTCACATGTTGTTTTATCAGCCCTTATGCCTGAGACAATTTCCGCTAGAATTAGCGACAATTTCATAAAGGAGGATTTAGATTATGATACATGACAAAGGCCTGGTGGTTGTATTATCTGGCTTTTCAGGTGCTGGCAAAGGCACTATCATGAAGCATTTGCTTGAAGCACATCCACAAGATTATAATCTATCTATTTCTGCCACTACTCGTGACATGCGTGCAGGTGAAAAAGAGGGCAGAGAGTATTTCTTCAAGACAAAAGAAGAGTTTGAAGAGATGATTAAAAAAGGCGAGCTCCTTGAATACGCCACATTCAATGGCAATTCATACGGTACACCAAGGGCTTACGTTGAACAATTAATAGACCGTAGAAAGGACGTCATACTTGAGATTGACACCCACGGTGCACTTCAGGTTAAGAAAATGTATCCAGATGCGCTTTTGTTATTTACAATGCCACCATCTGCTGAAGAGCTTAAAAACAGACTTGTTGGAAGAGGCACAGAGACTGAAGATGTTATTGCACAGAGACTTGCTATTTCTAACAAAGAGGCTGAGATCATGGATAGCTATGACTACCTGATTATCAACGATTCATTAGAGAAGGCAGTTGATCAGGTTCATAATATAATTCAAGCTGAACATTTCAGAGTATGCAGAAATGCTTTGACAATCAACGAGATGAAAGAACAATTAAAGGTATTTGAAAGGAGTAATTAATTATGATACATCCATCTTATGTAGAGCTTATGGAAAAGGTTAATGAGAATGTTGAGGTTGGTGAGGAGCCAGTTGTAAATAGCCGTTATACAATCGTTGCTGCAACATCTAAGAGAGCACGTCAGATTATCGACGGTGCAGAGCCACTTATCAATCATAAGCCAGGCGACAAGCCACTTTCTATTGCTGTTAATGAGTTAAATGAAGGCGCAATCAAGATTATCAACGAGGATACAAACAACTAATTTATGAATGTTTTATTTGTTTCTCTTGGCTGCGACAAGAACCTCGTAGACTCTGAGCATATGCTTGGTGATTTGATTGATCACGGATATACAATTTGTGATGACGAGGCTGAAGCAGACATTATTGTTGTTAATACATGCTCTTTTATTGCAGATGCAATGGAGGAGAGTATTCAAAATATTATCGATATGGGTACCTACAAAACTGAGGGTAATCTTAAGGCTCTCATTGTGACTGGCTGTCTCGCGCAGCGATTTACAGATGAGATATTAGCTGATTTACCTGAGGTTGATGCAATCATCGGTACCAATTCCTACGATGAGCTTTTGAATACAATCGATAAAGTTTTAGAGAATAAAGGAATTAAGCCAGTTGTTAAAAAGGATCTAGTTGGCCTTCCTAGAGATGGTAGACGTGTTCTTACAACTGGTGGCCATTTTGCTTATCTAAAAATAGCTGAGGGTTGCAATAAGCGCTGTACATATTGCATTATCCCTTATATTCGAGGTGATTATCGTTCGGTTCCTATGGAACAGGTTATTGCAGAGGCTAAGCAGCTTGCTGCAGACGGTGTTCAGGAATTGATTGTTGTTGCTCAGGAGACTACCGTTTATGGCGTTGATCTCTACGGCAAAAAGTCACTTCCAGATTTATTGCATAAGCTCTGTGAAATCGACGGAATTAAGTGGATTCGTATTTTATATGCTTATCCTGAGGAGATTACTGACGAGCTTATCGACTGTATGGCCAGTGAGCCTAAGATATGTCATTACATAGATATGCCAATCCAGCATTGTAATGATGATATTCTTAAGAAAATGGGCCGCAAGACTAATAAGGCAGATATTATGGCAATTGCATCTAGACTCCGTCAGGCTATGCCGGATATTTCTCTTAGGACTACACTTATCTGTGGTTTTCCTGGAGAGACAGAAGAGATGCATAGGGAGCTCCTTGATTTCATTGGCGATATGAAATTCGATAGATTAGGTGCTTTTGCATATTCTCCAGAAGATGGAACAGTAGCAGCTGCATGGCCTAATCAAGTTGATGAGGAGCTTAAGCATCGCTGGGTAGACGAGGTTATGCTTGCTCAAAAAGATATTTGTCTTTCGAATAACGAAACCTACGTAGGTCGTACTATTCCTACATTCATAGAAGGTAAGTTGCCGGAGGATGGAGTATTTATAGGGCGTACTTATAGAGATACACCATCTGTTGATGGATTTATATTTGTTAATAGTGACATTGAGCTTACTAGCGGTCAGTTTGTTGATGTTACCGTTAATAGCTTTGATGAATATGATTTAATAGGAGATGTAAAGTTATGAATTTACCTAACAAATTAACAATCGTAAGAGTACTATTAATTCCATTTTTTGTAGTTTCACTTTTACTAGGACATGCTCATAATGATGATATGACACTCCGCATTATTGCAGACGTTATATTTATTATTGCATCCCTTACAGATATGCTTGATGGTAAGATTGCACGTAAGTACAATTTAGTTACCAACTTTGGCAAGTTTATGGATCCACTTGCAGACAAGCTTCTTGTTTGCTCTGCAATGATTTGCTTAATCGAGACAAAGCAGCTTTACAGCTGGTTCGTAATTATTATTATCGCTAGAGAGTTTATTATTTCTGGTTTCAGACTTATTGCTGCTGAAAATGGTATTGTTATTGCAGCTAACATCTTTGGCAAGATTAAGACAGTTACACAGATGTTTATGATTATCATTCTTGTTGCAAATATTCCATTTGCTCCACTTCAGATAGTTGGAGAAATCCTTAAGTGGGTTGCACTTGTAATGACAATTCTTTCACTTGTAATTTATATTTATCAGAATAGTGCTGTTCTTAAGGAGCAGAACTAATGGATGCGTCTGTAATAGTTGATAGACTTGCATCAATGAATATGACTGTTGCAACTGCTGAGTCTTGTACCGGTGGTTTGATAGCTAGCAGTATTGTAGACATTGCAGGTGCTTCTGATTGCTTCAACGAGGGATATATCACTTATTCCAACGAGGCTAAGATGCGAAATCTTTCTGTTAAGGAGAGTACTCTGATGCAGTATGGGGCTGTTAGTACTCAGACAGCAAAAGAGATGGCTATGGGTGTTCGAAAGAAAGCTCACGCTGATTTTGGTATTGCATCTACTGGAATTGCAGGACCAGGAGGCGGCTCGCCTGAGAAGCCTGTTGGACTTGTATATATAGCCTGCGCATACGATGATAAATGTCAGGTTAGACAGCTTAATTTATCAGGTGACAGAAGCCAGGTTAGACATCAGGCAGCTGATGAAGCACTTCAGCTTTTATCAGATTGCATGGATGAGATAGGATAATAAATGAGAATAATTTCAGGTAGTAAGCGAGGAATGCTTTTAGAGACTCCTGAAGGCTTAGATACTCGCCCTACATCAGACAGAATAAAAGAGACTTTGTTTAATATGATTGCTCCAGAAATATATGATTCATATTTCTTGGATTTATTTTCTGGAAGTGGTCAGATTGGTCTTGAGGCTCTTAGCCGCGGTGCTAGAGAAGCTATTTTTGTAGAAAAAGATAAAAAAGCAATAGCTTGCATAGAGAAAAATATTTCCAAAGCAAAATTTGGAGATAACTGTACATTGTATAAAGAGGATGTTTTTTCTGTTTTGAACAGATTAAATAATCACGAAGTTTTCGATGTGATTTTTATGGATCCTCCTTACAATAAATTAATCGAAAAACAGGTTCTTGAGACATTATCAAATCTTAAGAGTGTATCAGAGGATACATTGATTATAGTTGAGGCATCTTTAGAAACTGATTTTGATTATGTTGGTGATTTGGGGTATGAAATAACCAAAGAAAAAATATATAAGACAAATAAGCATTTATTTATAAAGAAGGCGTAAAATGAATAGAGCAATTTATCCTGGTAGTTTTGATCCGATCACATTTGGACACTTGGATATTATCAAAAGAGCTAGCAAATTATGTGATGAGTTAATCATTGGCGTTCTCAATAACAAACAAAAAAATCCGTTGTTTTCCATTGATGAACGTGTTAACATGATAAAGGAATTGACTGAAAATTTAGGCAATGTAAAAGTAGAATGTTTCGAAGGATTACTAGTCGATTTCGCTAAGAAAAAAGATGCTCAGGTTATTATCAGAGGACTTAGAGCTGTTACTGATTTCGAAAACGAAATTCAGTTGGCTCAGTCTAATAAAGTCCAGTATCCTGAGTTAGAGACATTGTTTATGACAACATCTCTAAAGTATTCTTATTTAAGTTCTACAGTCGCAAAGGAATTTGCGTCGTATGGGGGAGATATCAGCCTGTTTGTTCCTAAGGAGATTATACCCCTCATTGAAGCAAAATTTAAAGACAAGGAGAAGTAAGCAACATGGCAAATGCAAGCAAAATAGAAGACATTATTGATGAAATTGAAGCTTATATTGATGATTGTAAGCCTTCAGCTTTCTCTACAAGTAAAATAATCGTTAACAAAGATGAAATTGAATCTTTACTTCAGGAGCTTCGTACAAAGACACCTGATGAGATTAGAAAATATCAGAGAATGATTGCTAACCGCGAGCAGATTCTTGCAGATGCTCGTGCTAAGGCAGATGAGATTATTAGTCAGGCACAGATTCAGACTAATGAGCTTGTTTCTGAGCACCAGATTATGCAACAGGCATATGCACAGGCTAATGAGGTTATTCTCATTGCTCAGAAAAACGCTCAGGAGAAGATCGATAGAGCTACAGAAGACGCTAACAATATCAGAATGGGCGCTATCGCATATACGGATGAGCTTTTAGCAAATATTCAGACTATACTTGCTAATTCTATTGAGACAACACGTACACGTACAGATTCATTCCTTAGCACAATGCAGGTTTATTTAGATACTGTTGATGCCAATCGTGCATCTCTTGTTCCTGATTCACTTAATGATGGAGCTACAGACCCTGCATCAAGCCTTGAGCCTTCTGCTGATGTATCAGTTCCAGAAGAGCCAAGAGTTGAGGCTCCACAGGTTGCAAGCGCAGCTTCTTCAGACGATGAAGTACCTGCACTCGATATTCCAGAGCAGTTTTTCAACAAGGAATAATTTCGTTTTTGAAATTTGATAAGTAGCCAACTTGTAAACGCAAGTTGGCTAAATTATTTTTAGAGGTATTTATGCAAAAGTTTTTACCAATTTCCAAGAGAGATTTACAGGAAAGAGGAATTGAACAACTTGATTTTGTTTATGTCTGTGGTGATGCATATGTAGATCATCCATCTTTTGGTGCGGCTATTATTTGTAGACTTCTTGAGTTACACGGATATTCTGTTGGTATTATTCCACAGCCGGATTGGAAGGATGATAATTCAATCAATGTTTTAGGAGAGCCTAGGCTAGGGTTCTTTGTGAGCGCAGGCAATATGGATTCTATGGTTAATCACTATAGTGTTTCTAAGCATAGAAGAGATTTTGACAACTATTCTCCAGGCGGAAAAGTTGGACTTCGTCCAGACTATGCTACAGTTGTTTATTGCAATCTAATTAGACATACATACAAAAATAAGCCAATTATTATCGGAGGAATAGAAGCCTCTTTACGTAGACTTGGCCACTATGATTATTGGTCTAACAAGGTACGCCGTTCTATTCTTTTGGATTCTGGTGCAGATATTATTTCTTACGGAATGGGAGAGCACTCTGTAATAGAAATAGCTGACTGTCTAGCATCTGGTATGGATGTAAAGGATATTACATTTATAGCTGGGACAGTTTTTAAGACTAGAGATAAATACTTTACTGAGGATGGTATTATACTTCCTACTTTTGAGGAAATAAAAAGCGATAAGGCAGCCTACGCCAAGAGCTTTTACACTCAATACGTAAATACGGATCCGTTTACTGCAAAAAAGCTAGTAGAGACATATGATGGAGCTATGTTTGTAGTTCAAAATCCTCCACAAAAGCCTCTGACTAGGCAGGAAATGGATGATATTTATGCAATTGATTACATGCGTACATATCATCCAATTTATGAGAAGGACGGTGGTATTCCTGCTATTAAAGAGGTTAAGTTTTCTCTTATTAGTAATAGAGGCTGCTTTGGTGGATGCAATTTCTGCGCATTAACATTCCATCAGGGAAGAATCATTCAATCTCGCAGTCATGATTCTATTGTAAACGAGGCCAAATTGATTTCAGAGGATCCTGATTTCAAAGGATATATCCACGATGTAGGTGGTCCTACTGCTAATTTCAGAAATCCTTCTTGTAAAAAGCAGATGACAAAGGGCGTTTGTATGAATAGACAGTGTCTGTTTCCTACTAAGTGCCAGAATCTAGAGGTAGATCACAAGGATTATGTTGCTTTACTAACCAAGCTTAGAAAATTACCTAAAGTTAAAAAGGTTTTTGTTCGTTCCGGAGTTCGCTTTGACTATGTAATGTATGATAAGGATGATACATTCCTTAGAGACCTATGCAAATATCATGTCAGCGGCCAATTAAAGGTTGCTCCTGAGCATATTTCAAATAATGTGTTGTCTTATCTTGGAAAGCCGGATATATCTGTATATAACGATTTCTGCAAGAAATACGAGAAGATTAATAAGGAACTTGGTCTTAAGCAGTATTTAGTGCCATATCTTATGAGTTCACATCCAGGTTCCACTCTTGATGATGCTATAGCTTTAGCAGAATACTTAAGAGACCATCATTTATCTCCTGAGCAGGTACAGGATTTCTATCCTACACCTAGTACTATTTCTACAACAATGTATTACACAGAAATAGACCCTCGAGATATGAAACCAGTATATGTATGCAAGAATCCTCACGAAAAGGCAATGCAGCGTGCTCTTATTCAATACAAGAGGCCTGAGAATTATGATTTGGTAAGAGAGGCACTTGTTAAGGCTGGTAGAGAGGATTTGATTGGCTTTGGAGAAGAGTGTCTTATTCCGCCTAGAAAGATTACTAGAAATCATTCTGGTAGCAAGAATGCTAATAAACAACACAATGGTAAAAAGATCAATTCAGTAAACAATAATCACAGTAGAGGAAAGAACTCTACTAAGCAAAACAAATCAAATGAAAGAACTAAAAATAAACGAAAACGATAGTAATCAGCGTTTTGACAAGTTTTTAAAACGAGTATTATCAGAGGCTAGTACATCCTTTATCTATAAGATGCTTCGCAAGAAAAATATTACTCTAAACGACAAGAAGGCTGATGGCTCAGAAAAACTTAATAGGGGAGATGTTGTAAAGATATGGTTTTCCGATGAGACATTTGAAAAGATGTCTGGTGGAGAAAAACCAGATCCACTTTATCATTCCCTTAAATCTATTGCGTCGGATATTAATATTATTCACGAAGACAATGACATGATTATTATTAACAAACCATCCGGCATCAAGTCCCAAAAAGATTTTGAGGATGATATTTCTATTAATGAAATGGCTATATCTTATATGATAAATAAGGGAGAGCTTTCAGAAGAATCCTTTAAACATTTTCATCCTAGCATCTGTAACAGACTTGATAGAAATACATCTGGGCTTATTTTATTTGCAAAGAATTTACCTTGCGCTCAAAAGCTTGGCAAGGCTCTTAAGGAGCGAAGCTGTATAAAAATGTATAGAGCAATAGTTTTAGGTGATATTAAGGAGCCTCAGGAAATAAACGGATACCTGTCCAAGGATGAGGCCACCAACAAAGTAACCATTTCATCAAAACCTTCTGATGATTCAAAACCTATACAGACAGCCTACAGACCAATCAAAAAACTTGCTAATGATATGACCCTTATTGAAATTCATCTGATTACTGGTAGAACTCATCAGATTAGAGCTCATTTAGCATCAATCGGTCATCCTATTTTAGGTGATAATAAATACGGAAATACGATAATTAATAAAAAATATAAAATAAAAGGACAGCTTCTTCATGCATATTCTATTGAATTTGAAGATGGTGAAAAATATGTAGCTGATTTACCGGGGGAATTTAATGTCTACATTTAAGTCAAGAGGCCTTAGAGGTTCCACTTTTGAAGAATTTATTAATAAAACAAATTTAGTATACGAGGAAAATGGGTTAGCACTTATCCAAAAGATTCCCACACCTATTACACCTATTGAAATGGATAGCAAAAAGGGCCATATTACCCTTGCATATTTCGACCAGAAATCTACTGTTGATTATGTTGGTGCAATTCAAGGAATCCCTGTTTGCTTCGATGCCAAGGAGTGCAATAAGGACACTTTTCCTCTTCAGAACATCCATCAACATCAGATAGATTTCATGGAAAAGTGGGAAAAGCAGGATGGAATAGCATTTATTCTTATTTTTTTTAGCGAGAGGGATCTCTATTATTACCTTCCATTTGTGCAGCTTAAGACCTTCTGGGATAGGATGGTAGATGGTGGGAGAAAGAGTTTTCGTATAGACGAATTAGATGAAAAATACTTCTTTGAGACGAAGCCAAATCTATTAGTTCCATATCTTGACATGATAAATATTGATTTAAAGAGCCGTGAAAGTTGACTTTCCGGCTTTTATTCGTTATAATCACTTTATTACGTTAGCAGACTAAAGTGTTTTAATAGATTAGGAGACGAGAATGAAAAACCTTACATTACACACTCCAGAGGGTGTTAGAGACATTTATAACAGCGAATATGAGCGTAGATTAGATGTTCTTTACAATCTCAGAAAGGATTTTAAGGCATCTGGATATACGCCTATTTCAACACCTACTTTTGAGTACTTTGATACATTTTCTAAGGAAGTAGGTTCATGTAAGTCTAATGAGATGTTCAAGTTCTTTGATAGAGATGGCAACACTCTTGTACTTAGACCAGATATTACTCCATCAGTAGGTAGAGCAGCAGCTATGTATTTTTCAGATACAGATGAGCCGGTTAAGCTTTCTTACGAGGGCAATGTATTTATTAATTATCATAGCCTTCAGGGACGCCTCAAGGAGAGTACTCAGGCAGGATGTGAGTTTATTGGCGATAGTTCTGTAGATGCAGATGCTGAGATTCTTACAATTGTTGTCAATTCATTAAAGTCGATTGGTCTTAAGGAATTCGAGATTGGAGTAGGACATATTGATATTGTAAAGGGCCTTGTAGAGGCTGCTTCACTTAAGGCAGAGGATGAGGAGAGATTACTTAATCTTATCTCTAATAAAAACTTCTTTGGCGCCAAGGATTTACTTGAATCTGCAGGAGTTAATAAGAGCCTTATCGAGCTTTTTGATTTAACAGGTAAGATTCTTAATTCTCCTTCAGAATGGAAGAATTATCTTGAAAAGGCTAAGAAATACAAAAAAGTATATGATGCTCTTGAATACCTGACAAAGCTATATGAAATCCTTAAGAGCAACGGTGTGATGGATTATATTTCATTTGAGCTTGGTATGATTTCAGAATATAGATATTACACTGGAATTATATTTACTGGATATTCTTATGGAGTAGGTGAGCCACTAGTTAAGGGTGGTAGATATGATTCGCTTCTGCGACATTTTGGCAAGGATTCACCTGCTATTGGGTTTGCGATAACTGTTGATCAATTGATGTTAGCATTGGAGAGATGTAATGAGCGATAGATATTTAACTTTTGCCCTTGGTAAGGGGCGTTTGGCAAAGCAGACACTTGCTTTATTTGAAAGCATCGGTATCACTTGCGAAGAGATGAAGGATCCAGATACCAGAAAGCTTATTTTTACTAACGAAGAATTAAAACTTAGATTTTTCCTTTCAAAGGGACCAGATGTACCTACCTACGTAGAGTACGGTGCAGCCGATATTGGCGTTGTTGGAGAGGATACTATTTTAGAAGAAAATCGTAATATCTATGAGGTATTAGATCTTGGTTTTGGAAAGTGCAGAATGTGTGTATGCGGTCCTGCTGAGGCAGCTGAGTTACTTAAGCATCATGAGCTTATCAGAGTTGCCAGCAAGTATCCTAGAATTGCTAAGGATTATTTTTACAACAAAAAGAATCAGACAGTAGAGATTATCAAGCTCAATGGTTCAATAGAGCTCGCACCTATTGTTGGTCTTTCAGAAGTTATTGTAGATATTGTTGAGACTGGTTCTACACTTAGAGAAAATGGACTTGTTGTTCTCGAAGAAGTTTGTCCACTTTCTGCTCGTATGGTTGTTAACCAAGTTTCTATGAAGATGGAATATGAGAGAATCACAGCTCTTATTGAGAAGTTGAAGGGAGCACTTGAAAATGAGAAAGCTTAAACTTACAAGCGACACAATAGATAATATTTTAGAGTCATTATTAAAAAGAAGCCCTAATCAGTATACAGAATATGAGTCTACTGTTACTGAAATCGTAAATACGGTTAGAGAAAAAGGCGATGAGGCAATATTCGCATATACGAAGAAATTCGACGGTGCAGATATTAATGCTAGCAATATTGTTGTTACAAAAGAGGAAATTGAAGAGGCATATACTCTTGTTCCTAAGGAACTTGTAGAGGTTATCAGAAAGGCCCTTGTTAATATTGAAAAGTACCACGCTAAGCAGAGACAGAATAGCTGGTTTACTTCAGAAGACGGCATTATTTTAGGACAAAAAGTTACACCACTTGCAAAGGTTGGTGTATACGTACCAGGTGGTAAGGCAGTATATCCATCATCTGTTCTTATGAATGTTATGCCTGCAAAGGTAGCAGGTGTTGGAAAGGTATTTATGACTACACCATGTAACAAAGAGGGCAAGGTTAATCCTAGTACTCTTGTTGCAGCTAATGAGGCTGGTGTAGATGTAATTTATAAGTGTGGTGGAGCACAGGCTATTGCAGCACTTGCATTTGGAACAGAGTCAATCGAAAAGGTTGATAAGATTGTTGGCCCTGGTAATATATTTGTTGCTCTTGCCAAAAAGGCTGTTTTTGGATATGTTTCAATCGATTCAATTGCTGGACCTTCAGAGATCTTAGTTTTGGCTGATGAGACAGCTAATCCAACATACGTGGCAGCAGATTTACTTTCACAGGCTGAGCATGACGAGCTTGCCAGCGCAATTCTTGTTACTACATCTGAGCGAATCGCAGACGAAGTAGAAAAGGAAATCGAAAGATTCGTAAAGATTTTATCTAGAAAAGATATTATCCAGAAATCACTTGATAACTTTGGTTATTTACTTGTTGCTGACAATAAAAAAGATGCAATCGATTGCGTTAATGCCATTGCATCTGAGCACTTAGAAGTTGTTACAGCTAATCCATTTGAGGATATGACATACATTAAGAATGCTGGTGCAATATTCCTTGGACAGTATTCATCAGAGCCTCTCGGAGATTATTTTGCTGGACCAAATCACGTGCTTCCAACAAATGGAACAGCTAGATTTTTCTCACCACTTTCTGTTGATGATTTCATTAAGAAGTCTAGCATTATTTCTTATTCGAGAGAGGCACTTGAAACAGTATATCCTGATATTGTTAAGTTTGCTGAGAATGAACAACTTACAGCACATGCTAATTCTATAAGAGTAAGATTTGAAGATATTTAATAATTTATTTATATATCTTAATTATCAGCGCAAAGAGACGATTAAACTTTAAATACCTACTCATATTTTGTATAATGAGAAAGGTGGTTATTGAAAAAATAGGCGGGGATTATGGCAGAAGAACGTAGAGCAAAGGTTGCTAGAAAAACTAAAGAGACAGATATAACAATTGACTTTTCTATAGATGGAAGTGGTCTTTGTCAGGTTAACTCAGGTATAGGTTTCTTTGATCATATGCTTGATGCCTTCACAAGACATGGGCTTTTTGATTTGGATGCTTCCATTAAGGGAGATTTACAGGTTGATTGTCACCATACCATCGAGGATACAGGCATTGTTCTTGGTAATGCTATTAAAAAGGCCTGTGGACCTAAGCTTGGATGCAAGAGATATGGCAGCTGTATTCTTCCTATGGATGAGACTTTAGTTTTAGTTGCAGTCGATTTATGCAACCGACCTTATTTATCTTTTGAAGCCGAGTTTCCTTCAGAGAAAATCGGCTATATGGATACAGAGATGGTTAAGGAATTTTTCTATGCCATTTCTTATTCAGCTAGTATGAACCTTCATATCAAGGTTCTTACACCAGGTAATTCACACCATATGTGCGAGGCCATGTTTAAGGCTTTCGCTAAGGCTTTAGATAAAGCCACAACTATTGACCCTAGACTGAATAATCAGACTATGACTACAAAGGGTTCAATCTAAAAAGGAGTACAACTTAGTATGGAACACAAAAATATAGTTGCTACCATTTACATCAAAGATGGTATGGCAGTAAAGAGTCCTACAGAGCTTGATGATAAGAGTGACGTTTTAGAACTTGCATCAGTTTATGATGATAGTGGTATTGATAAAATTATTTGCTATGATTTATCTACAGATGATGAAGAGCATGAGAAAAATATTCTTGCTATCAGAGAGATTAACCGCAACATTCAGGTTAAGACAGCAGGTGGCGGCAATATCAAGCGTCTTGAGGATGTTAAGAAGCTTTTATACGCAGGATGCGTTGAGGTTATCTTAAATGGTTCAAAGCCAGAGACAATCGACCTTATCAAAGAGGCAAGTGCACGATTTGGCGCAGAGAAAATGCTTGTCAGCCTTGCTACAGTAGATTTTCTCTTTAAGACCAAGGATTTCCTTGCAGATAATGTTCACGAGCTTCTCATTATGGATACAAGCCTTCTAGAAGGTCTTGAGAATATTACTAATATCCCTTACATTGTTCAGGTTGATGAATACGATTTTGATTATATTTTAGGAATCTTAAAGTCAGAACAAATCAGAGGTATTTCTGGTCAGTTTTTAAATAATACAGCTTTTGATGCTATGCGCATGAAGAGTGAGCTTTCTGATCAGGGTATCAAAATGGACAACTTCGAAGCAAAGCTTGAATGGTCAGACTTGAAGCCAAATTCAGATGGACTTATTCCTACAGTTGTTCAGGATTTCCAGACTGGCGAAGTATTAATGGTAGCTTACATGAATGAGGAGTCCCTTAATGCTACAATTCGCACGGGTAAGATGACTTATTTCTCTCGTTCAAGACAGAGCCTTTGGGTAAAGGGCGAGACAAGCGGTCATTTCCAATATGTAAAATCATTGACTGCCGATTGCGATTTTGATACTATTTTGGCGAAAGTTTCTCAGGTAGGAGTAGCATGTCACACTGGCGCACCAAGCTGCTTCTTCAACGAGATAGTAAAAAAGGAGTATATAGAGCGAAATCCACTTAAGGTGTTTGAGGATGTTTACGCTGTAATCGAGGACAGAAAGAAGAATCCAAAAGAGGGTTCTTATACTAATTACCTCTTCGACAAGGGCATTGATAAAATCCTTAAAAAGGTGGGCGAAGAAGCTACAGAAATCGTTATTGCAGCTAAGAACCCTGAGTCAGAGGAGACTAAATACGAGATTTCTGATTTCTTGTATCACATGATGGTTCTCATGGTAGAAAAGGGTGTTACTTGGGAGGACGTTACTTCTGAGCTTGCTCAAAGATAATTAAATGAAAAAACTTGCGTTACCAGACGATATTTTAATGCAGATTGATAAGCCTGCACGTTATATCGGCAATGAATTTAATAGTGTAAAAAAGAATCCTGCAGAAGTAGACATCAGATTTGCTATGTGCTTTCCTGATGTCTACGAAGTAGGTATGTCTCATCTTGGTATAGCTATTCTTTATGATATGCTTAACAAGCGTGAGGACACATATTGTGAAAGGGTATATTCGCCATGGCCAGATTTACATAATCTGATGAAGGAGCGTAATATACCCCTTTTTGCGCTTGAATCACAGGATGCTATCAAGGATTTTGATTTCATCGGTATGACACTCCAGTATGAGATGTGTTATACCAACATTTTACAGATTCTTGATTTGGCGGGAGTTGCCCTAGAATCAAAGGATAGAGACGATGATGACCCTATAGTTGTAGTAGGTGGACCATGTGCTACTAATCCTGAGCCTATAGCTGATTTTGTAGATATTGTATATGTAGGCGAGGGCGAGACAAGCTACGGTGATCTTTTAGACTTATATAAAGAATGCAGAAAAAGTGGATTCAATAGACAGGATTTCCTTAGAAAAGCTTGTCATATTCCAGGGATTTACGTTCCTTCTTTATATGAAGTTGGCTATAAGGAAAGTGACGGAACTTTAGAGTATTTTAGACCTCTCTATGATGATGTACCTTCTGTTATTGATAGACAGGTTGTGACAGATATGGATTCATCTTCATACCCAACCAAGATGCTTATTCCATTTGTTAGAGCAATTCAAGATAGAGTAGTTCTCGAAATCCAGCGTGGTTGTATTAGAGGATGTCGTTTCTGTCAGGCTGGTATGATTTACCGACCAAACAGAGAGAAGTCTGTAGATGTTTTAAAGGCTCAAGCGAAAGAGCTTTTAGCTTCAACAGGTCACGAGGAGATTTCTCTTAGCTCACTATCATCCAGTGATTATCATGCACTTGGAGAGCTTATGGATTTCCTTATTGATGATTGTCTTTCTGAGGGCGTTAATGTGTCATTACCGTCTTTACGAATTGATGCATTTTCTCTTGATGTTATGTCAAAGGTTCAGGACGTTAGAAAATCAAGTATTACATTTGCGCCAGAAGCTGGCAGCCAGCGTATGAGAAATGTAATCAATAAGGGCCTTACAGTTGATGACATCATTGGAGGTGCAACACTTGCATTTAAGGGTGGCTGGAATAAGGTTAAATTCTATTTCATGCTGGGTCTTCCAACAGAGACAGACGAGGATATGAAGGCCATTCCACAACTTGCCAATGAAGTTGCTGCTGCTTACTATGATACCGTTCCTAAGGAACAGCGTCAGGGTAGATGCCAGATTACTATTTCTACTTCATTCTTTGTACCAAAGCCATTTACACCTTTCCAGTGGGCACCTATGTATGAGGCAGGAGAATACTTACGCCGTGCCAAAGTTGTTAACGACGAGATGAAGGCACAGCTTAACCAAAAGTCTCTTAAGTACAATTGGCATCATTCTGATGTTACAGTTCTTGAGGGTGTATTTGCCCGTGGAGATAGAAGACTTTGTCCTGCTATTTTAGATGCATATAAGAGCGGCTGTTTCTTTGATGCATGGGGTGAATATTTTGACTTTGACAAATGGCTTGCTGCCTTTGAAAAGAATAATATTTCTATAGATTATTATGCATACCGTCAGCGTGATTTAGATGAGCTTCTTCCTTGGGATTTCATCAATTGTCACGTAACAAAAGAATTCTTAAAGAGAGAGTGGAACAACGCTATGGAAGCTAAGGTAACACCAAATTGTAAGATGGCTTGTAGCGGTTGTGGCTCTGCTAAAATTGGATCGGGGGTATGTCATAATGCGCGCTAGAATTAAATTTGCCAAGACAGGCATAATGAGATATGTGGGCCATCTAGATTTAATGAGATTTTTCCAGAAGGCTGTAAAGCGTTCTAATTTACCTATTAGATATTCAGAAGGATTTAATCCTCATCAGATTATGTCATTTGCATCACCACTTGGTGTAGGCCTTACATCTGAGGGTGAATATATGGATATCGATTTAAAGGAAAAGGTAGATCCCGTCGCAGCCCTAAATTCTCTTAATGACAACATGGTAGAGGGGCTTGAAATAACAGGCTTTAAATACCTACCAGATGATGCTGAAAAATGTATGTCTGCCGTTACTGCAGCAAGTTACATCGTAACATATAAGGATTCAAAGGATGATGCTTGTTACATAGACAATATTTCAGATTTAAAATTGAAATTCTTTGATGAAGCACATTCTATTAACATTATTAAAAAGACGAAAAAGGGTGAACGAGAGCTTGATTTAAAGCCACTTATTTACCGCTTTAACCTTACAATCGAGGATAAGGTACCTGTATACGATTTTCTTCTTTCTAGTGGTAGTACAGATAATATTAAGCCAGAGCTTGTAGTAAAGGCTTTCCATGAATTTATAGGTCTACCTGAATTTGATGATTTATCGCTTGATATTAAAAGAGTAGATATGTTTACTGGACAGCCAGATAACTTTATCTCTCTTGGAGAAATTGGGGATGAGCATTAAAAAAATAGTAATTACAAAGGGAATATATGAGAATAAGGAGCTTAGGCTCCTTGTTTCATTTGATGAAAATGATAGCCCTCTAGATATTATCAACCTGGATAATACACAGATTGGCACAGTCTGCACTGCCACAGTAGAAAAGGTTATTTCTGACATTGATTCTTGTATATGTAAACTTTCTATTGGTGAAAAGGGTTTTATTGAATCAAAAAAGCTATTTCCTGAATATTATTTGGTTCGTCATTCAGATAAAAAGAAGGTTTGTCAGGGAGACCAATTTTACGTTGTAATTACCCAGGATAAAAAAGGAAGCAAGCCATTTTCATGTAACTTTGTAAAGCATTTAATTGATGATAATAAGAATAATGGTTTTATTTATCACTATATAAATGAGTATGCTTCATCTGATTATGAAATAGTTTCAGATCTAGAAGAAGTAATCAATATGGACCTTAATATTAGGGCATATACTGATGAATCTTATAGTTTATGGAATCTATATGACCTTACTAAACTTTTAAAGAATATCACCTCAAAGTTTTGCCATTTAAAAGATGGTGGCAATATTGTAATAGAACCTACAGAAGCACTTACAGTTATTGATGTCAATTCATCTAAAAACCATGGCAAAGGAACAGCCTTTGATACCAATAAACAAGCAATTGATGAAGTATTAAAACAAATTAGGCTTAGATCTATTTCTGGTATAATAATAATCGATATGCTTAAGGTATCCAAAGATGAGGAGCAAGAGCTTATTAGATATTTCAAGGACAATTCTAATGATGATATTTCTAACGTATCTGTCCATGGCTTCACTCATTTAGGTTTACTAGAAATCACAAGGAGCAGAAATTTCTCATCTGTTTTTTAAAATAAATTAAAATTATATGGGATGAATAATATGAAAAATAATAATAGATGGCAGCGTATAGTAGGAATTATTGTAGCCATAATTCTATGTGTTGCATCATCAGAATTTATTAACAATCAAAATGTAACTGAGATAGATGCAGATAATACAGTGGATAATCAGGAGAGTAAATTGGATGCTGTTAAATTCATTAGAACTGTAGATGGAGATACTATTATTGTTGAAGATTCAAATGGAGAGCATAAGCGAGTTCGCATGATTGGAATCGATACCCCAGAATCCGTTGCTCAAGAAGAAGAGCGCAACAATGAATACGGTGTAATGGCAAGCGACTATACTAAGGAATTACTGTCAAATGCCGGTACCCTCTATCTAGAATATGATGTAGATGCAGACGACCAATACGATAGAATTTTAGCTTACGTCTGGTTAGAAGATGTGGATGATACATTTAATGTAGAAAACATAAAAAATTCAATGGTTAATGCTATAATTGTCGAGAATGGTTATGGGATTGCTAAAAAATACGAACCTACAGTAGCCCATGATGATATTTTAGCTGAATTGATGGCAGAGGCTGAAGAAAATAATATTGGCCTATGGCAATATCAAGAATTTAGAGACCTTTGGAAATAATTCGTTTTTATTTGTTATATGGGGGTATCAACCATGGAAATAAGCGAGATGATCCAAGTAGTACAAGCAAAAGCTGTAGAGATTGCAGATGAGGAAATCAGAAAATACAATAAGGATTTTCCGGAGATTACTCTTACTGATGAGGCTAAAGAAGCTGTCAGAGTATGTTCTACCTCTCAGTTAACACTTCAACTAAGCAAGTGTAGATTTAAAGAAGGGGAAGATCCTGACGAGCTATTCAATAACTGGTTTGCATCAAACGAAGAAGAGGATTTAAGAAAAGCCTGTAGGCACTGTCTTGAGGCTGAAGCTAAAAAGATTAGAGAAGCAGGGAGTAAGAATCTAAGTTCATTAGATATGTATTTGAAGAAGCATCTTGGGGACATACATGAAATAGATTAGCTTAACAATCTTGATTCTTCTAAATTTTCATATTTTTTTATACAATTTATTCAGATATCAGTTGACGCACAAAAAAAGCTGTGTTAATATACATGAGTATGCCGCTCAGTGTGGTTTTTTAAGTGTGTTTCATACCGAAGCACCACCGAAACTGGCGAGTAATGATAAAAAGGAGGAGCAACCATGTACGCAATTATTGCAACAGGTGGTAAGCAGTACAAAGTTTCTGAAGGCGATATCATTACCATTGAAAAGCTTGGCGTTGAAGCTGGTGAGAAGGTTACTTTTGATCAGGTTCTTGCTGTTAGCGACAAGGATCTCAAGGTTGGCGACCCAACAGTTAAGGGTGCTACAGTAGAGGCTTCTGTTGTTAAAGAAGGCAGAGGTAAGAAGGTAATCGTATACAAGTACAAGAGAAAAACAGGTTACCACAACAAGAATGGCCACAGACAGGCTTTCACTCAGGTTAAGATTGAGAAGATTAACGGCTAATTATGATTAGCGTAGTAATTTCCAAACACCAGAATAAATATATCAATGTTACACTTAAGGGACATGCAGGTTATGCTGACCACGGTCAGGATATAGTGTGTTCGGCAGTATCAGTTCTTGTGATTAATACTTTTAATAGTATTGAGCGATTTACAGATGATGCTTTTTCGTGTGACGCAGCAGAGGATGGCGGCTATATGAGCATGACATTCACTGATGATATTTCTAGTGAGTCACAGTTATTATTGGACTCCATGGTTTTAGGTTTGGACGAAATTCACAAACAATACGGTGATGAATATATTTCATTCACATACAAGGAGGTGTAAGACATGTTACAGATGAACCTTCAGTTCTTCGCTCATAAAAAGGGTGTAGGCTCTACAAAGAACGGTAGAGATTCAGAGTCTAAGAGATTAGGCGCTAAAAGAGCAGACGGTCAGTTCGTTAAGGCTGGCAATATTCTTTACAGACAGCGTGGTACAAAGATTCTTCCAGGCAACAATGTAGGTCTCGGTGGAGACGATACACTTTTTGCTTTAGTAGATGGAGTACTTCGTTTCGAAAGAAAAGGTAGAGACAAGAAGCAGGCTTCTGTCTATCCAGTAGAACAGTAATTTATTGACCCGACTACGAATCGTATGTCGGGTCAATTTTAAATTTAAGCTTATTTTGATGAGCCTGTAGCTATTAAGATATAAGTGTTGCTGCGATTTATATATTAGTTTAATGAAGCAATATCTTAGGTTTTAGAGCGTAACAGGCGGATTATTCTTAAGGAGAATTTTATGTTTGCTGATAGAGCAAAAATTATTATAAAATCAGGTAAAGGTGGAGACGGTCATGTAAGTTTCCGTCGTGAGAAATATGTTCCTAACGGTGGCCCAAATGGTGGCGACGGTGGTAAGGGCGGAGATGTTATTTTCGAAGTAGATCCAGGCCTTAATACATTAGTTGACTACCGCCATAGACGTAAATTTGCTGCTGAAAATGGTCAGGAAGGCGGCAAGGACAACTGTCATGGTAAAAACGGAGAGGACCTTATTTTAAAAGTACCTGAAGGAACTGTAATAAAGGACGCTGAGACAGGACGTGTCATCGCAGATATGTCTGGTGATAATAAGCGTCAGATAGTTCTTCCAGGAGGTAAGGGCGGCCTTGGAAACCAGCACTTTGCTACATCTACCATGCAGGCTCCTAAGTATGCTAAGCCAGGTATTGATGCCATCGAGCTTGAGGTTCTTTTAGAGCTTAAAGTTATTGCAGATGTAGGACTTGTTGGATATCCTAACGTAGGTAAATCAACCTTCCTTTCAAGGGTTACAAATGCACAGCCAAAGATTGGAAATTATCATTTCACAACACTTTCGCCAAACCTTGGTGTTGTAGATGTTGACGATATAAACGGATTTGTTATTGCAGATATCCCAGGACTTATCGAGGGAGCCTCTGAGGGAATCGGACTTGGACATGAATTCCTTCGTCATATTGAACGTACAAAAGTAATTATCCATATGGTTGATGGAGCTTCAGTAGAGGGTCGTGACCCAGTTGAGGATATTAAGACAATATCTGGTGAGTTAGCAGCTTATGACCCAGACCTTCTTAAGAAGCCACAGGTAATTGCAGCTAACAAAATGGATGTAATTGGCGAAGATTCTAACGAAGTTATCGAAGCATTAAAGGCAGAATTTGAGCCAAAAGGAATCAAGGTATTTCCTATCTCAGCTGTTTCAGGAAAGGGCCTTAAAGACCTTTTATACGAGGTTGTTAGACTCCTTGAAACATGTGACGATGCTCCAATAGTTTATGAGCAGGAGTTTGACCCTACAATCAGAGCATTCTCAGAGGAGCCTTACACAGTTGAAATCAATGACGAGGGCGACTATGTAGTAGAAGGACCTCGTATTGAGAAAATGCTTGGTTACACTAATCTTGAGTCTGAAAAGGGATTTTTATTCTTCCAGAACTTCCTTAAGGAGCAGGGTATTCTCAAGGAACTTGAAGAAAAAGGAATTCAAGAAGGTGATACCGTTAGAATGTACGGTTTAGTATTTGATTATTATAAATAATAGGAGTTTATAGATGACTAACAAACAAAGAGCATATTTATCATCACTTGCTTCAGATATGAGCCCAATTCTTCAAATTGGCAAGGCTTCACTTACTCCAGAGTATACCAATGCAGTAGATGAGGCTCTTGAGGCAAGAGAGCTTATTAAAATCAACGTATTAAAGAACTGTTTTGACGATCCAAAGGAGATGGCTCAGGTCCTTTCTGAGCGTACTCACTCTGAGGTTGTTAGAGTTATCGGAAGAAAAATTATTCTTTATAGACCAGCGAAGAAGCCAGTTATTAAGCTTCCTCAGTAAGGAGACAACATGAGAATTGGTATTTATGGCGGGACATTCAATCCAATTCACAACACACATATTGATATAGCAAGGGCTGCTTTAGAGCAATTTTCACTTGATAAAGTTTATTTTTTAGTTGCTGGGAATCCACCACATAAGGATACTGCGGAGAATATTCCTGATGCATGCAGACTTGAAATGGTTAAGCTTGCCATCGCAAACCAGCCTAAAATAGCTATTGATGAACGAGAGATTTATCGTACCGGTAAGAGTTACTCATATATTTCTTTAACCGAAATAAAAAAAGAAAATCCTACTGATGATATCTTCTTTATAATGGGAAGTGACAGTTTGCTTTATTTTAAGAACTGGGTAAAGCCTGATGTTATCTCTGATTGTGCCGCTATATTAGTTGCACCTAGACTTGGAGATGATATGGATGTTCTTAATGACGCAATCAATGAATGCAAGGATTTATTCTCAGGTGATTTCTTTTTAATTGATTATAAGGCTAATGGTTTAGCTTCATCAGTTATAAGACAGGATTTTTACACAGATAAAAGCGTTCGTGAATGGCTTGATTCAAAAGTAGAAGAGTATATTATAGAGCATAATTTATATAGCCCTTACTCATACCATTATGACGATATATTGAGACTGTCTCAGGAGATGAATAAAGAGCTCAAATCCAGCCGATATATTCACACCCTTGGTGTTGCCACTACAGCCTATTCATTGGCCTTAAAATGGAATTATCCGGCTTATACGGCTATGGTAGCTGGCATACTACACGATTGTGCTAAATGTATATCAGACGAAAAGCGTATATCTGTATGTGAGAAAAACAATATACCTATCAGAGATATTGAATACAAATATCCTCATCTTTTACATGGCAAAGTAGGAGCTTTCTATTGTAAAAGCAAATATGATGTTTTTGATGACCAAATTGCCCATGCAATAGAGGTTCATACAACAGGCTGTCCTGGAATGAATTTGCTTGATAAAATTATTTTCGTTGCAGATTATATAGAGCCAGGACGTGATAAACAGCCAAGACTTGATATTCTTAGGTCTGTTGCCTATGAGGATTTAGATAAATGCGTTTTCATGATTTTAGAGGACACAGTTAATTATTTAAATGAAAATCCTGAAATGGTAGATTCTACCACAATAGATACATACAATTATTATTTAAATGAGATGAAAGGCGAGGTTTAAAATGGAATCTAGAGAAATGGCAAAGATTGTTTGCAAAGCACTTGATGATAAAAAAGCCATCGACGTAAAAGCTATCGATATTTCCAATATAAGCATTATGGCTGATTACTTTATTGTAGCTTCAGCTTCGAATCAGAGTCAGCTTAACGCAATGCAGGACGAAGTAGATCGTCTTCTTTACGAGCAGGGAATTCACGCTAAATCAATCGAGGGAAATAGACAGAGTACTTGGGTACTTATGGACTATGAAGATGTGATTGTTCATTTATTCTCTGAGGAAGATAGATTATTCTACGACTTGGAGCGTATATGGAAAGACGGCATTCTTATTGATGCCAAGGAACTTTAATAATTAGTAATTAAAAATTAATAAGCCATCTGTTACGCTATCAAGCCTTAGTATTACTTCGCTCAGCATGGAAAGCTTCGCTTAAGTAACACTAAGAACTTGATAGCTACAGATGGCTTTATTTTTTACATATTTAAATTATATATTTTTAAATCTATATGCGTTGCATTAATAAGAATGCTACGGTGGGTTAGAAGAAGCGGAACACTCCAAATACCTTACCAAGAATCTGACAATCAGGGACAATGATTGGGTCCATATTATCATTCTCAGGCTGAAGACGAATATGTCCATCCTCTTTATAGAATGTCTTAACAGTAGCGCTATCATCAACGAGAGCTACTACCATATCACCATTTCTAGCAGTATCTTGCTGCATAACAATAATAGTGTCACCATCTAAGATACCAGCATTAATCATAGACTCTCCCTTAACACGAAGCATAAATGACTGCTGATTAGGCATATGCTCAGCTGGAATAGGGAAGTATTCATTAATATTCTGTACAGCAAGTAGTGGTTGTCCTGCAGCAACATTACCAACAACAGGTACATTAACTACCTCACGTCTAATCATATTAAAATTATCATCTACAATCTCAATAGCACGTGGCTTGGAAGGGTCACGCTTAATATAACCATTTTTCTCTAATGTCTCTAAATGTGAGTGAATAGAAGAAGTGGACTTAAGATTACAAGCATCACAAAGCTCACGCACTGTAGGTGGATAACCTCTATTTAAAATCTCGCTTTTTATAACTTCAAGTATTTCTCTTTGCTTAGCAGATATTTTTCCGTATGCCATAGTGAAAACACTCCTTTCATTTTCTTAAAATTACAATAGCATAAAGAACATATTTTTGCAAACAAATTTTCCGAAATTTTGTTCGTAAAAAGTATTGACAAACGGTTGTTCGTGAATTATATTGTTTTCAGAACAAACGTTTTCGAACATCTTTTTGGAGGATGAGAATTATGAGAGCAGTTACTAAAGCAGAGTTGATTGTTAAGAGACGCAAGATGATGTTATTTATTGGGGTTGTTGCAGCTATTCTTGTTGGGATGATTTCATTTAGTATTAATGCTTCTGCAGAGGATAGCAGAGAGGTATATACATATTACACTAGCTATGAGGTTCAGGATGGTGATACACTTTGGACTATAGCAGATCAGTTCATGGGACCAGATTTCACTGATAAGAGGGAGTTCATTGATAATATTAAGTCACTGAATCATTTATCAAAGGACGATATTACCGCCGGAAATTACTTAGTTATAGAATATTCCTCATATGAGGAACTTTAAGTATTCACATACTTTATTCTCTTGTGATAAAATACATACATATAGATTATATATTTGATAACATGTCTATATTTTGTATTTTAGGAGAGTAAATGATTAGATTTTTTATCGCTATTATTTTTAATTTAAAACGTGGACCGTCTTTAGTATCCCACATGCGTAAGATGACCAAACACAAGGATAGGTATCCCGAGAAGGTTAGATATGCTTACGCTCTTAGACTTATTAGATTTTTAAAGAAGAGTGCTAGAATTACCACAGAAGTGTACGGTACGGAGAACCTTCCAGAAGAGGGCGGATATGTTATGTATCCTAATCATCAGGGCAAATACGATGCTTTAGGTATTATGTATGCCCATCATAATCCTTGTACCTTTGTTATGGATAAGGCTAAATCATATGGCTTTTTAGTTAGAGAATTAGTTGATTTGCTTGGTGCCAAGCGTTTAGCCCTTGATGACGTTAGACAGAATATACGCATCATGGATCAGATTACAAAAGAAGTTAAAGAAGGCACACGATTTATCCTCTTTTCCGAGGGCGGATATGATCGAAATGGTAATATAGTTCAGAGATTTAAGCCCGGCAGTTTTAAATGCGCTATGAAGGCTCAGGTTCCTATTATTCCTGTTACTTTAATAGATTCCTATATTGCATTTAATAGCCTTAAGCCTGGTCCTGTTACTACTAAAGTAATATTTGGTAAGCCCATCCTCTATGATACATACAAGGATATGAAGACACACGAGGTGGCAGATTTAGTGAGAAATACAATTATTACTACCATGGAAGAGCATGGCGTATATGTTAACTCTCAGAATTCGCCAGATTTACTTACTTAGTAGGATTTATTTAGTTACATTATTAGGAACAGATCACCTTTAATAGTTGGTTTGTTCCTATTTTTATTAATGACAAAAATTGATTAATCCTTTACCAATGATTAATTAGTTCCTTTGTAGCAGACTTGTTATTATGGATATAGTTTTATCAAATTATATTTTGTGAGGTTTTTATTTATGGAAAAGGTAAAATGGGGTGTTTTAGGAACAGCAAATATCGCTAGGGGCTGCACCATTCCTGGTATGCAGCTTGTGGATACATGTGAGCTTTATGCTATTGCAGGAAGAGATATTAATAAGGCTACAAAGTTTAAGGATGAATTTGGATTTCAAAAAGCATATGGTTCTTATGAACAATTAATTGAAGATTCTGAGGTACAGGCAATTTATATTCCTCTGCCTAATGGCCTTCATTTAAAATGGGTTAAGGAAGCCCTACAGCATAAAAAGCATGTTATCTGTGAGAAACCTCTTGCTCTTAATGCAAGTGCCGCTAGAGATATGTTTGAAACAGCCAAGGCTAATGGTGTAATACTTATGGAGGCCTATGCATATCTACATAGTCCATATATTAAAAGTTTAAAGGCAGACATAGATGCAGGATTAATCGGAGACATAGATTATATTGAATCAGAGTTTTTAACCCAAGGCTACAGTGAAGATATACGATTATACAAAGACCAAGGTGGTGGTGCAATGTATGATTTAGGATGTTATTGCACCACCATGATTTTATCTTTGATAGATTCTACACCTACATCAGTAATTGCCAACGCAAGATACACAGAACTTGGTGTTGATGAGCTTACTAATGCTATTATCAAATTCAAAAATGGTGTTAATGCTACTTTTACTGTTGGTATGATACTTGGCAAGGATAGTGGTAGTCGCTTTGATAAGCTTTATATACACGGCTCAAAGGGGGCAATTCGCTCTGATGTAGAATTCAATCAATCTGGAGAGTTATCATATAAAATATACCTGGATAAGGAAATAATAGAGAGAAAGATATCCGTTCCACAGAATTATTCACTTGAGATTGCTCAGCTTAATAGCTGCATTTTAAATGGCGAATCTCAGCATATTACTCCTGATTTTTCTATTAAGAATGCAGAGCTTATGGACGAAGTTTTTCGTAAAATAGGCTACTATAACTAGCAAATTTATTATATACTCAACAGGAAACTACAATAGAATTCGCATTTGCGGATTCGTATAAAGAGAGGATGTATAAATGACAGATTATAAGTTACTTGCAGAACAGTTAATAGCACTAGCAGAGGATGAGCCAAGCTATATTCCAGTATTATCTAATGCTTCAGCCCTAATTAACCAAAACTTAGATGATTTAAATTGGGCTGGTTTTTATTTAATAGACAATGATTCCTTATTGCTTGGTCCATTTCAAGGAAAGGTCGCTTGCATTAGGATCAAATTAGGCAGGGGTGTATGTGGTACAGCTGTACAAAATGATGAGACTATAGTAGTTCCTAATGTACATGAATTTCCTGGTCATATAGCATGTGATAGCGCTTCTAACTCAGAAATAGTAGTTCCTATTCATAATAATGGTAAGATTGTAGGTGTACTTGATATTGACAGCCCTAGTCTTAATAGATTTTCACAGACAGACAAAGAAGGACTTGAACTTTTTGTAAGAACATTAGAAGATGTAATTCAATTCTAGCCTCTTGTATTATTAATCTTTATAAATTAAGATTATAGATAAATGGAGGGATGAAAATGAATAAAAGACTTTATAAAAGTAATAACAGAAAAATTTGCGGTGTATGCGGCGGAATAGGAGATTATCTTGGTGTAGATCCTACATTTATTAGATTACTTTGGGTTATATTTGCCTGCTGCGCTGGTTGTGGAATTTTAGCATATATTATAGCAGCCATCATCATGGAAGATGAGCCAGGCAGTTTTTAAACATTAAAAATAAAAGGTTGCAGAATAATCTGCAACCTTAATTTTTTAATTTGTAGAATCAAGACTAACTTCAAGCTGACTTGAATTATTATCCTCTGATTTCATTCTTCTATAGAGATTTGCAAGTAATGCACCTGAGATATTATGCCATACTGAGAAAATAGCTCCAGGTACTGTAGCCATTGCAAGATCAGGGAATGCTGTACCAGCAAGAGATGTTGCAAGACCAGAGTTTTGCATACCAATCTCAACAGATAAAGCTTTCTTCTTAGCAAGTGGAAGACCAAGAACTTTTCCTAATAATAAACCACATGCATAACCAAGCAAGTTATGAAGGATTACCACTACAAAGATAATAGCACCTGTTGAAAGAATCTGCTCAGAATTGTGTGATACTACAGCTGCTACAATCATTGTAATAGCAAGAACACTGACAAGTGGAAGAGCTTCCTTTACTTTCTGAGTATATTTACCAAAGAAATGATTTATAATAAATCCAAGTGCGATTGGTACAATTACAACTTTGATTATTGATAAGAACATTGCCTTTATATCAACTGATACTGAAGTATGTAAGAATAAATATGTAATTAGTGGTGTAAGGAATGGTGCGAGAAGAGTATTAACGCTTGTCATACCTACAGACAATGCTACATCACCTTCGCTTAGATAGGTAATAACATTGCTAGATGTACCACCTGGGCATGTACCTACAAGAATTACACCAGCAAGTAATCCAGCCTCAAGACCAAATGTCTTTCCTAAGATAAAAGCAAGAACAGGCATGATAGTAAACTGAGCCAGGCATCCAAGTAAGATATCCTTTGGATGTGTAAACACTAATACGAAATCTTCTGGTTTAATTGTAAGACCCATACCAAACATTACAACCATTAATAAATAGTTAATCCATGTTGTTTGAATCCAAAGACATGTAACCGGTTTAAATAAAGCCAGTGCTGCCACAACTAGAACGATAATCGCCATGTACTTTCCGATAAAATCACTGATTTTTTTCATAAAAATATCCTTCCTTTCATAAATAGAGTTTAGTACGTTAAAGCGATAAAGCCATGATTACAATAGCACTAGAATGTAGAATATTCAATAGATAAATATGAATTCTGGTAAATTTTATATACCAAGATTAAAAGGAGTTTTGAGTTTATGGGAGAATTATTCATTTCACTTATTGTGTTTTTCTTAATATTTTGTGTACCAGCATTATTGTCTTTATATAATTTTATTGGTATTTTTCATGAATGGAAAAAGAAGATATTAAGACATGTATTTTGGGCATTGACCATATTATTAGGTATTTTTTATACCTATGGCATGATGACTTTACTAGATGTAATATTTGAAGCTGAATGGACTGAACAGTTATATAATGTAGAAAGGCATCAACCTATTTGGACTGGTGGGTATATAACTGTTATCGTCGTATCATTAGTAGGTATTGTAGGGGCCATTATTTTACTATCTAATAATGTAAACAAATTGCCCCCACTAACTACTGTTTTATGTATTACTTCAATTTATTTAACTCTTATAATACAGTTTATATGGGCAATTCAATGCTTACCAATAGCGTTTGATTTTGTAGGGGCATTATATCTTTTAGTACCTATAAACATATTCATTATCGCATTTACGATAATAAGAGAAAAAATAAATGAGTGGTCCGATAACGAAATACATCAAGATAAAATATATGGAAAATCACCATTTATTAAAAAGATAAATAGCATACTTATTAAATGTTCAAATAAATGGCCAATTTGGGGACTATTTTTTGTGATTCCTATGCTTGGAATAATTCTTATTATACTTGTACTTTTTGGCCAAGAGCCAGATGCTATTATAAAGGCATGGACAGAGACAAGTGATTGGACTTTGTCCCTAAAAGAGGCTCCACAGAATCTACCTATGGATAACCATTATCTTTGCACTGTAGCAGCTGGTGGACATAGAAAGCTTGTTAAGCCTATTAGAATGGGAGAGCGCCATGGTCATAGAATCATTGTTAATCGCCAACTTCTTATAGCCAATGCCTTTGAGAATATATTAGAAGAAAAAACTCCTAGATTTCATAGAGCAATTAGGAATTTTTATGATAAATACGGCTTTCCAATAGCGGATTTAATAAGAACTAATAAAATAGCTTGTGATATTACTTATTTTGTTATGAAGCCATTAGAATGGTTATTTTTGATAGTAATATATCTGGTAGATTCAAAGCCAGAAAATAGAATAGCAGTGCAGTATTTACCTACATCTAAATAAGATTTATAAGAACCTTCATTTATCCATAGTTTCTCCTATTATTTCAACTTTGCTAGATAAGAAGATTCAAAAACAAAATGGTAAAGATCAGCTTATTCAATTAAATACGGACTGCATGAATTGGATAGAAGAGTATATTAAATAGCTTTTGTACTGTATAATATACTTATATACGAGATAATTAATAGTGTTGTAAAGAATTGTGAGGACCATTATGAAATCTATTCTTATAAAAGACACTACAAAGGAAGAACGAGAAGAAATAATCAAATCATCCCTGGATTGCGGCGGTGGATGTGAAAACTGTTCATCATGCTGGCTAGGTGGCGGAAGTCCTTGGGATATTTACCAGGATTACATTGATGGAAGACGAGAAATAGCTGATATTAACGCAGATTATATGTCTACATACCGTCAGGATAGGCAGATAAAATAGGAGAAGCTACTATGGCACCAGACATAACGAATTCTACAGTTGAAGAACGACGAGAATACATAAAAAGAACCTATCCATGCATTGCAAATTGTGATATGTGTGGCCTATGTCAGGTTTTCCATGGCAAAGATGCAGAAACAGCCTATGATGACTATATAACTGGTAAGCGTTCATTCATGGATGTTTCTAATGACTATAGAAGATAATTTCTACGTGTAATAATGAAAAATATTAATAATCAAAAAATAAACAAATCAGTTTTTATATATTCCATTCTATATAATTTGAAATCATTAATATTAAAATCTACTCGAAAAAGAGTAGTGTAAATAAGATAAGTATCTATCGGTTAAATATCTGTTTTTCCGATAGAAAGTATGTTATAATAGTAAAAACAGGTAAATCCTATAATCGTTGTAAACATTGATATTTGGAGGTTTTTCATGGGTAAGGATTCAGAATTCTATAAAAATAAATCAAAACAACAGAAATTAAAATTACGTGAGCTTATTCTCCAACTTCCTAAGCCTGCTGTTGATTTTATTCATTCCAAAGAACAAACTACGCAACCAAGTACATTAATTTCATATTGTTATGATTTATTGACTTTCTTTCGATTTTTAGAGAGCTCCAACCCTACAATTACAGGTATGGACATCAAAAAAATCGAATACAGCGTCCTTGATAAAATTACTCCAGATGATCTTGAAGAATATCAAAGATACTTAGAGTTAAATGTTATTGGTGAGCAACATGAAAATGGCAAAAAAGCCATAGCGCGAAAAATGTCTCCTTTACGCAGTATGTACAAGTATTTATTGCAAAGAGAATTTGTTTCTAAGGATCCAACCCAGCTGGTTGCTTTGCCAAAGCTTAAAAAGGATAAAAACATTGTTCGTATGAATAATTACGAGGTTCAGGCAATTTTAGAGGCAATTGATAACGGAAATTGTTACACATCTGAACGTCAAAGAAAATACAATCAAAAGACTCGTGGCCGTGATTTAGCCATATTAACACTTATGCTTAATACCGGAATTCGTGTCAGCGAATGCAATGGACTTGATTTAAACGATGTAGATTTTATTGTTAATTCTTTAACAATTGTTCGAAAGGGAGGCGGGCAAGATATTATCTACTTCAATGATGATGTTGCAGAGACTTTAAAAGACTATATTAATGGCGAACGAGAATACATTAACCCTGTAGAAGGCCACGAAAGCGCTCTCTTCTACTCTCTCCAGGGCAAGCGTATTAGTATTGATGCTATTGAGAATTTAGTTAAAAAATACGCGAAAATGGTGGTTCCTAACAAGAAAATTACGCCACATAAGCTTAGAAGTACTTATGGCACTGCCCTCTATCGTGAAACAGGCGATATTCGCTTAGTTGCTGACGTATTAGGACATGAAAATATAAATACAACTATTGATTACTATGCTGCTATCGAGGATGAACACAAAAAACAGGCGAGAAATGCTGTTAATTTTAAAAATAAAGATAAATAAGCAAAATAAAGGTCTAAGCAAATTAATGCTTAGACCTTTTAATTATTTGTCATCTTACGATATTTATTAAGTAATTCTTCAAAATATGAAGGCAATGGAGCGTTAACCTCAACATATTCCCCTGTTGTAGGCTGCTTGAACCCAAGTGTTTGAGCATGAAGAGTCTGCCCCTCAAGATTTTTAACAGGCTTGCCATAGACATCATCACCTAAAAGTGGATGTCCTATATGAGCCATATGCACACGTATCTGATGTGTCCTGCCTGTCTCTAGCTTAAACTGTACATAAGAATAGCCTTTAAATTGCTCTAAAACAGTAAAATGAGTAACGGCCTCACGTCCGTTTGGTACAACAGCCATTTTCTTTCTATCCTTTGGATTACGACCAATTGGGGCATCTACGGTACCTTCTTCTTCTTTAAAATTACCAATAACTATTCCTTTATAGATTCTATTAACCGAATGTACCTTGATTTGGGCTGCTATATCATTATGGGCCTTGTCATTTTTGCAAACTAAAAGTGATCCAGTTGTATTCATATCAATTCTATGAACAATTCCAGGTCTAATCTCACCATTGATACCTGACAAAGAATCCTTGCAATGAAACATCAAGGCGTTGACAAGAGTTCCAGAATAATGACCAGGTGCTGGATGAACAACCATGCCCTTTGGTTTGTTAACTACAATTACATCATTATCTTCATAGAGAATATCTATAGGAATATCCTCAGGTAAAATATCTATTTCCTTAACAGGCTCAATACTAATTACAATTTCATCACCTAGTCGAGTCTGATATTTACTTTTGACTGTTTTGCCATTAACCAAAACAAGGCCATTATCAATAGCTTTTTGATAATGGCTCCGTGATTTGTCTGGTATAGCTGATGCAAGGAATTTATCAATGCGAATGCCTGCATCAGAAGGTTCTTCAATTACGATTAAACTTTCATCCATACTAATTTCTTGATAAAATACTCTTTTTAATTTCTTCTAAATCTTCGTCTTTATAATAGAACAAAATCAATATCAGTAATAATATCATGGATACAGTTACATAACAATCTGCAATATTAAATACCGGAAAATTAATAAGAGAAAAATAAATAAAGTCTACTACATAATTATTAATAACTCTATCAATATGATTACCTATTGCACCTGCAACAACTAAGACAATAATATAATCTAGATATAAGTATTTTTTCTCTCGCGGCATCCTAAAAAGTATTATTAAAAGCAGAATTAACAATATGGGCGTTGCAACTGCAAAGAATGTTTGCTTACCCTCAAGCATAGAAAAAGCTGCACCCGTATTCTCTAAGTAATGTAACTGTAGTACATTTGGTATAAGAATAATATCGCTTTTATTCATCAGGTGACTAACAGCAAGATGCTTAGTCCATTGATCAAGTAAAACCAATAAGCCTACAAGAATGAGACTGTATATAATTGATATCCATTTATTAAACTTGTAAAACATTATTCTAACACCTTTTCAATAGCTTCTAACAAATCTTCATCAGTAAAATCTAAATAAGAATCTGCGGCACCAATGCTTTTTAAAATAGTGAATTTGATTTTGGAACCCTGCATCTTCTTATCAGATTTAGATGCTGCAAGGACCTGTTCCTTAGTCATATTTCCTACCTTAATAGGTAAGTCATATAATTGGCAAATTCTAGCGATTTCATCATTATCCTTTGCTGTAATATATCCTAATTTCTCTGATAGATAACCTGCACAAATCATTCCAAGAGAAACGCACTGACCATGGCCTAAAGTAAAATTAGAATGCTTTTCAATTGCATGTCCTAGTGTATGTCCAAAATTGAGATAAGCTCTAATTCCCTTTTCTGTAGGATCTATTTCTACAACATGTCTCTTTATATTGCAATTAGTGTATACACAGTATTCTAAAGCATCAAAATCTCTTTCTTTAAGCTTGATTGAATTTTCGCTTAACCATCTGTAAAAATCAGCATCTGCTATGAGACCATGCTTAATAACCTCGCCCATACCGCATGCAAAATTATAGTCATCAAGAGTCTTCAAGGTAGAAAGATTCATATATACAAGCTTAGGCATGTAAAATGCTCCTACCATATTTTTATAGCCATCAAAGTCTACGCCTGTCTTACCGCCAACGGAACTATCTACCTGAGAAAGCAATGTAGTAGGAACCTGGATAAAATCAATTCCACGAAGGAAAGTGCTGGCAGCAAAGCCAGTCAAATCACCTACAACACCACCGCCTAATGCTACAAGAAGGGATTTACGAGTAAACTTCTTATTAATTAAATGTTCATATAAGAATCTAACAGTATCGAGTGTTTTCGATGCTTCACCTGCTTCAAAACTAAAAGAATATACTTCGTCACCATTATTCTTAAAAATCTCTAGCAAATCATTTAAGTAATGAGAAGCAACATTAGAATCTGTAACTATGCAGACCTTATCATATGATTTTTTTACTTTTTCATTAAGCATAGGTATAAGATCATTAAAATCGGATCTAATACAAATGCTATAGCTATACTGCCCGTTGTAATTTACATTAATATCTTTTGCCATGATGTCTCCTATAGTAAGTCAAAACAACACATAAAACAAAAGCACCAGATTGACTCTGGTGCTTATAAACTAAAATCCTGTCTGAATCCCTGTAAAGTCAAAAGCATCAACGATTCCTGCTAAATCACCAGATAACTCAACTCCTGCAGGGGTAATGATGAAAATGTAATCCTCAATTCTCTGAAGGTTACCATCTATTGCGTAACATGTACCGCAAGTGAAATCAATGATTCTTTGTGCTACTCCTAAATCTAAGCCCTTCATGTTAAGAAGAACCGTTCTATCAGCGAGTAGTGTCTCTGATATCTCTCGAGCATCCTCAAATGAAGATGGTCTAATAACACATACCTCCATAACAGTTCCTTTCCCCTTATTTCTCATAGGTGTAATCTTTGGCGCTGGCTTAGACGCTCTAGTCTCCCTCTCAGAAGGCTTATTTAGAACTGGTCGTCTGTCCTCATCATCTTTCTTAGAGAACTTATTAAAGAAGGATGATTTCTCCTCTTCATCATATAATTCATCATCATCGTAATCGTCATAGTCGTCGCTAAGATGCATTGCGTCAAGCATTCTTTCAAACATAACATACTCCTTCTTTTAAACTATAAAGCATAGTTTCTTTCCCCGAAAATGGCTGTGCCAACTCTTACATGAGTAGCACCTTCCTCTATGGCTACTTCAAAATCATTTGTCATACCCATAGATATAAAATCCATATCTATATTATGGTAGTTTTCGCCTGCTATGTCAACCGCTAAATCCTTTATTTTGTGAAAAATCCCTCGATTTTCCTCTGGAACCACAACATTTGGTGCGATAGTCATCAAACCTCTGATGTGAACAGCGTCTAATTCTGAAATTTCTTTGCAGAGTTCTTTTGCTTCCTCAAGCTTAACTCCAAACTTAGTAGCTTCGTTAGCTGCATTAACCTCAATCAAGATATCAGCAACTACACCATGCTTTTTAGCCTGAATATTAATTTCCTCAGCAAGTCGGTAGCTATCAACAGAGTGAATAAGCTTAACTTTATCTACGATATATTTAACTTTATTTCTCTGAAGATGCCCAATTAAATGCCAATCAATATCATTTGGCATTTCAGGAATCTTACCAGTAAGCTCCTGAACTTTATTTTCACCAAACTGTCGAATTCCCTGATCGTAAATAACCTGTAAATCCTCTACAGGCTTTGTCTTGCTAACAGCGATTAAAGTAACTTCACTTCTATCTCTGCCTGCTCTCTTACAAGCTGCTGCTACTCTCTCTTCGACACTTTTTAAGTTCTCTTTTAATTCTTCTGCTCTCATGACTACCTCGCTAATTATTAATGATTGTATTCTCTTCTACCTCATCTCCCTGTAAGACGATATGGTCATACATTGAAATTCCGTAGCTAGTACCTGTTTTTATAATAGAATAATCATTGTTTTGATATAGGATTTCAATTTGCTTAAATACTGCATATCCTTTATTTACATTGTAAACACCCTGAAGTGTACCCATATCAGCGCCAACTACGTAATATTCGTTGGAATTAGGTTTTAGTATCTTATCGCCTCGCTGAACGCCCTCATCAACATAATAGAACTCCTCATCCTCATAATATATTGTAGGATTAATGTAAATATTGTCTGCATCCGACTGCAAAATAAAACCAGGATCATCGTTATTATTACCCTGAACCATATAGGCTTTAGGAATCTTATAAAAGTCCTTATCAACAATAGATGAGTTAGGAATTTTAAGACCAGAAATATTATTATTAATAAATTTAATATGAACATATCTGGAATCCGCATATCTGTCCATGGAATCATCTAATGATAAAATGATATATTTCTTACCAGCCTTTTCGGCAAAAGCTATTGTAGTCCATGTTTGAACATCATCCTCTAAGAATTTTATTTGTAAATACGTTTCTTCTTTTAGAGCTTCGTACAGGTCATTATCAATCTCACAAATAAGATTCCAGTGATCCGATGTAATAAGCTTATAAACTGGCGCTCCTGCCTCCACAGATTTCTGTGCTTTAAGATTAGTAGAAGTATATTTTGATGTATCAAATGATTCAGAAGTAAAAGAATCAGTAGTTAAATCTTCAAATCCATCAATAGAATATACAATTAATCCTGGTGTAGGACTCGAATAAATGTTAAAGGTACCAGAATTCATAGCTGCAGTTAGGCTATCTCCCATATTTTCAATAGCAGAGACGGCGTATAATTGTTCAGCTTGTGACTCTAGTTCTGTTTTAAAAGCATATGTCTTTCCATATCGCTGATTGTCGTAATCAACCATATAAGTGGAAACTACAGTTTGGAGCTTCTCATAGTCTGACTCGTCCAGAGTTACTTCAGCATTTTCATTAGCCTCTTCAATAGAAGAAAGAATCTCACCTGAAGTATCAAGGGCATAAACTTGACTTTTAGCACCAACCTTTCCAAAATTTTCGGAAAGATAAAGAATATCTCCAGTATTATCCGCATAGACTATCTGCTCTTGCCTAATAGCAAGGGCATTATACTCTAAATTAGATGAAATAGAACCCTGAGAAACCTCGTATATAGTAACGTTATTAGATGTAAGATACGTAAATAAATGATATACCATGTAAACGCACATTACTCCAATAACTATCATTCCAATTGAAAAATGATACTGCTTTGGATATCTAATTATTGTTTTAGTTGCTTTTTGTGAAGATTTTTTACTATTTTTACTCATAGGAACAAACAAATTAAAAGGGACACTCTTAAGTGCCCCTCATATCTACTTTTATTATAATGAAACGACGATTTTGCCTTTGGCGCTTTCAGGCAGGTCTTTTTCATCTTTGCTAACGGAAATAACAAATTTAACGTCGTAGTTATTACAAATTTTATCCAGCTTATTCATCGCAGATGTAAAGCCTTCATTTGTATCTACATAAGATACTGTAAGGAAACTGTCAAGAAAAACCTCTTGAATATCTGAGTTCTGAGATAACACACCGCTAAGAAAACCTAAAAATTCATCAGTAGAATCGATTGGATAATCCCCCATATTAATCAATCGAATCTTAGAGTCAAGCTCGTACATGTGCTTAGTGTTTTTGTCAATGTAGACAATAGAACCATCAACTTTTTTGATGTCTGTATTTACCTTGTCAAGTAAATACTTTGTCTTGCCTTTGCCTTTTTCTCCTGAAATGATTTCCACCATAGCAAAATACCTCCCTTTATTAAGATATATATATCATATCATATTAAGAGGAAAACCTAAACAATTATACACAATAATTACTAAGAATTTCACTCATTAACAGATATAAATTGGATCTGCAGTCAGCATTGAATACAATTGAGATAATTGTGTCTTTATCTTCGTTTTCTGATAATAATACCAGACAATAGCCTGCTGCTCCGGTTGTACCTGTTTTACCCCCTAAAATTTTAAACCCGCTAGGTGTAGTAACACTATTTGTTAAATATTGATTAGTTGTACTCCATTCAACAGTCTTAGGCTCACCACCTGAAGTATAATTACATGTGTAATTAGTAGATGTAAAAATCTTATAAAACTCTTCGTTTTGAATAGCTTTATTCAAAATCAAATACATATCATAGACTGTAGTGTAATGATTATCATCGTGCAATCCGTTGGAAGTTACGAAATTGGAATTAGTAGCTCCAAGTGCTCTAGCAGTCTCGTTCATTTTAGCTACAAATTCTTCTTCGCTTCCGCACATTGATTCTGCTATTGCAACTGCCGCATCATTACCAGAACGCAAAATCAAACCATATAATAAATCCCTAAGAGACATAACGTCTCCTGGCTTAAGATCAATAACGGAAGAATCTGATTCTTGTTTGCAGGCATTTTCGCTCACAGTAACATAGCTATCTAAATCTCCGTATAGACAAGCAACATATGCTGTAAGAATCTTGGTAGTAGATGCAGGGTACATCTTCTCATGCATATTCTGAGCATATATAACGCTTTGTTCTGTTGCATTAAAAGCGCCTCCTGCCTGAGCTACTTGAGAATCAACACCAGATGTCCCTAAATCATCTTTTCCTGCCACACACAATCCATCGCTGAAAAACTGTATATTAGAATTAGAACCATTATTTGTAATACCGTATACAAAAGACGAATTATAAATATCATATGTTGCAACAGAGTCTTTTGTATTAGAACCACATCCGATCAATGAAAGGCACAAACTGCAAGTAATAATTATTTTGAAAACTTTACTTATACATTTCACGCCACTCAAGGTCTCCTCGATCTAATGATTTGATTAATAATTCTGCTGTGGCAAGATTGGTTGCCAATGGTATATTATGCGCATCACAAATGCGAACAATACTATTTACATCAGGCTCATGAGACTTAACTGTCAATGGGTCTCTCAAGAAAATGACCAAATCAATCTCATTCTGCTCAATCTGTGCACCAAGTTGCTGTGTGCCTCCTAAGTGACCTGCTAAGTACTTATGTACGCTAAGATTAGTCACCTCTTCAACAAGTCTACCTGTTGTACCTGTAGCAAAAATCTCATTCTTGCTAAGTATTCCTCGGTAAGCTATGCAAAAATTCTGCATAAGCTTCTTCTTAGAATCGTGCGCAACTAAACCTATATTCATCTAAAAAAGCCTCCCGTTTATATTTTTCGCTTGAAGACCAACGTTAAGCACAATACCAACTCCAAAATATACGGTAACAAGCGATGTCAATCCGTAAGATACAAATGGTAATGGCAAACCAGTATTAGGCAATAAACCAGTAACAACGCAGATATTAACGAAGCTCTGGAAGCCAATAAGTGTAGCCATACCAACACATATCAATTTCCCCGAAATATCCTTTGCCCTTTTTGCAATAAGTAATATCTCAATTGTTATAAAGAAAATAAGTGCAATTATAAGTACAGAACCCAAGAAACCAAGTTCCTCTCCTGCTACTGCAAAAATAAAATCAGTATGAGGCTCAGAAATATAATTACCATTTTTAACAGAATCAAAAGCATCATTACCTAAGCCCTTGCCCAATAACTGACCTGAACCTATGGCCATGATAGAATTTTGCTGCTGATAAGAACTAGAAGGATATTTGTCTGGCTTAAGCCAAGCAAGAATTCGATTGCCCTGATACTCTTTTAAAATAGTCTGTCCCTCTCTAGAAACAAGTATTAAAAGAATAACAATAGAAGGTATTGAAATACCAAGTACAATCGCTACTAATTTATAACTTAATCCTACTACAAACATCATAACACAAATAATCATCATTGTGACAATTGTAGTAGATAAATCTGGTTCTTTTTCTATTAATAATAATGGTACCGAAGATAAAAGTAATGTAAAAGCTAAAATTTTAGGCTTATTAATATCTTCTTCATGCATCATTAAAAACCAAGAGAAAAACAAGATAAGAAGAATCTTACCCAGCTCAGAAGGCTGAAAACGGATACCAACTTCAATCCATCTTGTTGCTCCACCCGACTTATCACCTACCAAAAGAACTAATGAAAGCAAAGCAATAACCAAGCCATAGAATAGCCAGTGAAAATGAAGAATAAAATCATAATCGACCAGTGCCATGACGCTCATAACAATTACGCCAAGAATCATACCAATAATCTGCTTTTGCTGATTGGACTCATTGGCGGAACCAATAACAAAAATGCCAATTATTGTAAGGGCTATGACTGCAATTATTAATTTGAAATCTAAATTCTTAAATTTATAATTATGAAACATTATTTTATCCTTTTTAATAAACCACTACTTAAAGGTTCTGCTAAAAGCTCTCTATTCCAAACAGAAATACCTACTGGCTCCTCTTCTCTCTTATGAACTCTAAGAGACCATTTTTCCTGTACTGTAACCTCACCAGAAACAGTTCCAATATGAATGTTGTGAGAATTGAGCTGCCCTGCAACTATATAACATCCAGTATTATCAGGATATCCAGCGTAGGCAGTTCCCAGTAAAGAGCCCATTACGATAATATTACCTTTTGCCTGAATAGTTGCCTTAGATTTAACATCTCCAAGAACAATTACACTAGAATCAGAAGTAACAATATCATCTTTGTAAATTGAGCCTCTAATTATCTTAGCATTCTCAAAAATTTCATCTGTATAGAATCTATCCACCTGGTCTAGCATTCTAGTATCTTTAAGCTCGTTATTCTCATTTAAAAGTATAACTTTAATTTTAGAATTAAGCTCAATAGCCTGTATTATAACAAGGCCCTCTTCGGTAGAAAGCTCGCGACCCATAGTCTCAAGAATCATCTGACATTCGCCAAAGAAATCCGCTGACTGAGCAAACTTTTTGCAAATCTCTCTAACTAATTCCTCGAAAGGTATAGTCGCATCTAATTGTAGTGATAATCCATATTTATTACTTTTTAAAACAACAGGGTCGTTACTCATAATAATAAATACTCCTTAGTTAGTCTTGTACAAATTCATCTGAGGAATCTGAAACCATGGTCGCTTCACCATTAAGTAAGTCCTCAGTAGCTGATACTCCAAAGTAATAAGCCAAAATATCTTTAGAAACCTCAGCTGCATTATGTGATGTATAACCAAACGCAATACGAGTTGCAATTGCAATTTCAGGATCATCATATGGTGCATATCCAATAAATAAAGCGTGGCTAGGACGAGTCTTTGACTGCTGAGCAGTACCAGTCTTACCAGCAACTTCAACCTGGAAATTATCAAAGGAATGAAGATTTTCACACACCATTCTCATACCATAATGAATAGCATTCCATTGAGAACCGTCAAGTACATCTACATGATTTCTAACAGATGGACTAAAGCTCTCAAGGACCTTTCCATCTGAATCTCTTACACTATCAAGAAGTGTAAGATTATATACAGTACCGCTGCTGGCAATAGCTGTAGCATAACGAGCTAAACCTACAGTAGTAAAGTTGTTATCAGACTGACCAATGGCAGCCATGACAGGGAACTCTGTAGCAATATGCGGATCATTTTCCTCTATCTCAATACCTGTAGTTTCATTCAAACCATAAAGTGACGCGTAATCAGTAATTGTTTTAATACCGGCAGGATCGTCATATACATTATATCCATCTGCAAGCCTATAACCTACTTCGTAGAAGAAATAGTTACAAGAATCTCTAATCGCTTCAGACACATTAATGCTACCATGGGTGCCATGAGGATAAATCCAACATTCAGGCTGGTTGGAAACCTTCATGAATTTACCTAAATCCTCGATTTCTGAGGTGGTTGTAATAACACCCTCTGAAAGACCTGCAGTTGCACTGACAATCTTGAAAGTAGAACCTGGAGCAGTACGCTGCTGGGTTGCATAGTTATAAAGTGGATTAGACGCAGTAGTATTAAGGTATGAATAATAATCAGCATCTACTGAATTAGCAAGCTTGTTATTATCATAGCCAGGATAAGAAACCATGGCTAATATTTCGCCTGTTTTTGAATCCAAAATAACTGTAGAACCTGAACAAGGATCTAAAGCTATCTGACCAGGTGTAATCTCAAGAGACTTGATCTTTTGACGCATAAAATCATATGCTGTGATACCGCCTGATGAAAGACGTGAATACATTTCTTCATCTTCTTCAAGAACACCCTGATCATATAAAATCATGCATATCTGATTACCAGTTATTCCATCATCTAAAAGCAAATATTTGTAAACAAGCTTCTGGAATCCAACATCAGTGTTGAGATAATCAATTACATAATCAATCAAATCATTGTAAAGCTCTTCTGTATCTGCGTATTTCTTCTCAACTTCGTATTTTGTAATATCTATCCAGTTGTTCTCAATGGCGTAGAGCAAATATTTATTAACAGCCATCTCTTCTTTGGTCCAGTTAATCTGTACTTCAGAAGATGCATCAATAGCAGATGCATCAAAAACGCCAAGAGATTTAAGAGTTGTGACAATATAAGTAGAATAAGCCTGATATTCTTCAGGTAAATCCTTATAGATAGTCTCATTTCCTACCTTGAGCTGGCTCCTTAGCGTAGATAAAACGTATTGTTGCTTAGATTCATGTGCAGAGTATACAGCCTTTTCTGTAGCGCTTGCAGACTCATCCCTAAATGCATTAATATCTATAACTCCATTTTTAATAAATGAATAATAGACATCGTAAATAGGCACAATTACATCGTCGTCTGACTCAACTTTGTAGCTCTTAATATTTCGAAGCTTTGAATATAAAATACCCGCTATCTCCTGCTCAAGCAAAATATAAGAGGCTTTTTGTAAATCATAGTCAATAGAAAGATATACATCGTCACCTGAAACAGCAGCTACGTAATCACCTTCAGCTATAGTATTACCAACACTATCTACATATAGGGTTTCATATCCCTTTTTGCCGGCAAGAGTATCGTTCATCACCTTTTCGATACCGATTTTTCCAATAACATCAGTAGTCTCTACTGAATCATCTTTCGCGGATAGTTCTTTATACTCTGCAGTAGAAATCTGACCTGTATAACCAATAATATGAGCAAAATATTCACTGTCAACATAACGTCTAACAGCCTGCTGTTCTACATCTACACCAACAAGCTCGTTGATGTTTTCCTTGATATAGGCTACAGATTCCTGTGAAACATCTGATGCAATGACTGTAGAAATATATTTCTGATATGAATTCTGTCCCATATTGTAACGAACAACCATTATTTCATATCTGAGCTTTTTGCCATATTCTTCTGAAATGTTATATACTCTACTGCCCTGAAGATAATTAACAATCTGTGTCGGTGTGGCAGTAGCCTCATCAAAGCCAAGCTTCTCATTGTATGCCAAATCATCTATATTAGCCTTGCCAAAAACGTCAGCTCTAAATCTCTGAATCAAAGTATCGCTAGTGTACAAGAACTGATAATTTCCAGAGGAATCGATATAAATACCAAAATCATTGTCTATTTTATCGCCGTTACCCTCAAGCTTTGAAATAATCTGAGCTATCTCAGTATTTAAAGACTCGCTTTTTTCTGTTTTGCTGGAATATGTACCATTATCTTGGATTGTTACGGCATAAACTAACTCATTGTAAGCAAGCAAATTTCCATTTCTATCATAGATATTGCCCCTAGTAGCAGGGATAGACTCAGTTTTCTCGAGCTTCAGATTATAGTTGTCCTGATATTCAGAACCATTGATTATCTGAAGATAAAAAAGGCGTGAAACAAGAACGGTAGCAAAAAAAATCATTGCTACCATAACGACACGAATACGTGAAGAAAATGCATTTATAAAAAAGTCCTTAATAATTTCCAATTCTATCAGAACCTTTCTTCTCAAATTTCTCTATCCAATTGTTAATATGCAGTATTGCATAATAAACAAAGATAGAAACAACAAGTGTGTAAACAACCTCGGGCATAATAACATTCATAAAGTAGAATGAAAAGTCCTTCTGAGATCTAATAGTAAACAGAACGAAATAAGACAAAACGCCATAAATCAAGTCGCTTGTTCCTATGAGAATCATAGGAAGTCTTAAATCGTCTCCAAAAAACTGCTTTTTAAATAAACCATTTAACAGACCAATATACATATATACAAGAGCATATAATCCAAAAAGGACACCTGAATATATATCTAAAAGAAGGCCTGTGCAAAAACCAATTAAAATGCCATAGCGTCTACCCTTCATAAAGCCATAAGTAGCTACAACGCAAATAAGAATATTAGGGGTAACACCGGCAAGTGGATATCTAGACAACACACTAGTCTGCAAAATATAGCAGATAAAAATTATAAGTGCGATGATTGATATTCTTCGTAAATGTTTCTTAAAATCATTCAACTTTGTAAGACTCCTTAAGTTGTAATACAACTAAAACATCTGACAAATGTCTGAAATCAACCACTGGAGTCAAAGTACCAGACTTGGTCAAATCATTGTCATCAGGAATAACTGAGGAAACATAACCTATTGTCAGACCTGGTAAATATTTATCTGAAATATTAGATGTAACAATCTCATCTCCAATAGCTACCTTATCCTCTTCATCATATAGATTAGAAAAATTGATAAGATTGTTTGATGCCATATTTTCAAGAGAACCTGACACAATACAATTGTCATCAGTAGATGAAATTGTAGCACTTACATTGGATGTATCATCGATTATAGAACGTACTACAGCATACGAATCGCCTACAGATACAACGATTCCTACCAAGCCGCCATCAGCGATAACGTTCATATTGACTTTAATACCATCCTTGCTGCCTTTATCAATAGTGAAAGTATTGAACCAATTAGTGGTTCCTCTTCCAATAATTCGAGCTCCTGTAGTCTCATAATCATAATATGACTTATCAAGATCATAGAGCTCTTGAAGTTCATCTAATTCCTTGAGCTTCAGCTCCATGCTATCAATCTGTGCATTAAGTGATTCTACTTGAGCTTGAAGCTCCTCATTTTCTTTTATGAGTTCCTCTTTTGACTTGGTGTCTGCAGAAGAATAAGCAATGCTGCTGCCAATATAATCGATACCCTTTTGCATAGGAATAAAGAGATGATTGGCAACTGTCTCAAGTGGACCACCGGAAAAACCAGTAGAATAGCTAACAAACAAAAGCATAATGCAAAAAATAGACAGTATTGTAAGTAGATATTTACTTGCAAGGCCCCCGCCTGATTTTCTTTGTCTCATAATACCTCTAAATTCTATTTAAAGATGCGAGTCTTCATGCTATATCCGTACTGCTTATATTTATTATCAGCAAGAACAGAACCAAGTCCTCTCACGCATGATTCCTCTGGATCCTCATAATCATTAACTTTAATATTAGTAACTTCAGAGAATAAATCCTGAAGCTGGTGTAACTGTGATGTACCACCTGTAAGGTAAATTCCTGAATGAACAATATCCTTTGCAAGTTCTGGTGGAACCTTTTCAAGGATAAGCTTAACATTTGTACAAAAGCTCTCTAAATCAGCCTTCATAGCGTTATATACAGTATCACTCTCAACTTCCATCTCGATAGGAAGACCACTGACAACATCACGACCTACAACAGTAAGCTTCTCACCTCTGCCTGGCTGAGCAGAACCAATCTCCTCTTTTAACTGCTTAGCTGTCTTTTGACCAATAACAAGATTAAAGTTTCTCTTCATGTAGGTGACGATAGATTCATCTATTTGATTACCACCAAAAGGAAGAAGCTCTGAAAGTACAAGACCACCTAAAGAAATAACAGAAATCTCTGTAGTATCTGCTCCCAAATCAACAATCATAACGCCTGTTGGTTCAGAAACATCAAGTCCCATTCCTATAGCACAAGCGATAGGCTTCTCGCAAACTCTAATTGAATGAGGCTTGTTCTTAGACTTGCTGAATAAGTCTGAGAATGCCTTTTTCTCAACCTCTGTAATGTCTGTAGGTACAGCTACAACAATATCTGCCCCTTTAATCTTGCCTTTTAAGTCCTTTTCAAGAACTTCAAAAAGCATTGTCTGCATATTATCAAAATCAGCGATAACTCCTGAAATGATTGGGAAAGATACATCAATAGTGTCAGGTGCCTTTTCAAACATTGAATAGGCATTGTCACCATATGAATACATCTGATTTTTATTAACGATTGCAATTGTGTTCTTAATGTTAGTGATATGATTATTTGAACCGCTGAAAATCTTAAGATTCTGGGTTCCTATATCAATACCAAATGAATTGGCCATGATTATCCTCCATATATCTATTAATCCTTTTTACAAACCTCTTAAAAGTTTAACACAGTTGACTTTTGTTCACAAGGCAAGCATCTACCAGTTTTTGAAGGGACTTAAGGATTCCTATTTTTGCATGATTCCAAGTTAAGCCTCCCTGGAAGAATGCAGTATATGGTGCTCTAAGTGGACCATCCGCAGATAATTCAATAGATGAGCCCTGTACAAAAGCGCCTGCAGCCATAATAACCTGACTATCATAACCTGGCATATCCCATGGTTCTGGAGTTACATAAGAATCAACTGGAGCTGCAGCCTGAATACCTTCGCAAAAAGCAATAAGCCCCTCTGGCTTTAAAAATGATACCGCCTGAATGATATCGTATCTAGGTTCAGTAGAATTTGGTATACATAAATAGCCAAGCTTCTCATAAACATTAGCTGCAAAAATAGCCCCTTTAAGTGCACCAGCTACAACAGTAGGTGCTAGGAAAAATCCCTGATAGAATGACTGCATTATACCAAGAGAAGCACCTACTTCCTTGCCAAGGCCAGGACTTGTAAGTCTATGTGCTGCATTTTCAATACATTCTTTTTTGCCAACAATATATCCGCCTATAGGCGCAAGTCCACCACCTGGATTTTTAATAAGAGAACCAACACACATATCAGCTCCAACTTCTGTAGGTTCAATCTTTTCTACGAATTCACCATAGCAGTTATCAACCATGCAAATAATATCTGGCTTAATTCCTTTTATGAATGAGATTAGCTCTCCTATCTGCTCTACAGAAAGTGTAGGACGATTTGCATATCCCTTTGAACGCTGAATTGTAACAAGCTTTGTCTTTGAATTGATAGCTGCCTTGATTCCATCATAATCAAAGCCACCATCAGCAAGTAAATCTACCTGAGCATATGTAATACCATATTCTGCAAGAGAACCATTAGATGGTCTGATACCAATTACCTCTTCTAAAGTGTCATATGGCTTGCCTACTGGAGATAAAAGCTCATCTCCTGGACGCAAATTACTCATTAAAGCAAGAGCAAGTGCATGAGTTCCACAGGTAATTTGAGGTCTAACAAGAGCATCCTCAGCCTTAAAAACAGATGCGTAAACTTTTTCAAGTGTGTCTCTTCCAACATCATCATATCCATAACCTGTAGATGCATTGAAACACTCTGCAGCTACTTTATGCTCCTGCATAGCTTTTAAAACTTTAAGCTGATTGTACTCTGCGACTTGATCAATTTCTTTAAATCTAGGCTCTAAATCACTAATAATAGCCTTGCCGTATTCATATACTTCCTTTGAAATACCAAATTCCTTGTAAATCTCGTACACTTTAAATAATTCCTTTCTCTTTAAGCTGAGACAAAATATAATCCAAAAGCTGTCGGTCATCTTTTAAAACTGTTTTATCTAGCCATGTAACTTCTTTTTCTCGTCTAAACCATGTCAATTGCCTTTTAGCATAATTGCGGGAGTTTTTCTTGATAAGCTCAACAGCATCTTCAAGAGATATATTACCATCAAGATAAGAAATGATTTCCTTGTATCCAATGCCATCCATTGATGTCATGCCAGGCTTACATCCCATGGTCAAAAGCATTTTGACCTCATCTAAAAGACCTGCTTTCATCATAATATCAACTCTTTTATCAATACGATTATAAAGCAACCCTCTATCATCATTTAGCACAAAATATGCAAAATTGTATGGGCTTGTCCTTTGTTTTTCCCGTTCATTATGAACAGAAAATTTCTCACCAGTCTGATGAAAATATTCTATTGCTCTAATAACTCTCTTTCTGTTAGCCGCAGGAATTGTAGACGCTGACTCAGGGTCAACTTCACTAAGCCTTGTGTGAAGAGCTTCATTGCCAAATTCATCAGCATAATCCTCTAACGATTTACGATAACTTTCATCAATTTCCTGCTCTGTGAACTGAATATCATATAAAATAGCCTGAATATAAAAGCCTGTTCCTCCACAGATAATTGGAATTTTGCCCTTGCTGTAGATTTCATCCATTGCCTCAAGAACCATCTTTTGAAATCTAACAACATGAAAATCTTCTGTAGGCTCAATAGCATCAATAAGATAATGCTTGACTCCGTCCATTTCCTCTGGAGTAACTTTCGCTGTACCAATATCCATTTTCTTGTAAACCTGCATACTGTCAGCAGAAATAATCTCGCCATTAATAGCCTTGGCGAGATTAATAGAAAGGGCTGTTTTACCAACTGCAGTTGGACCTGTTAAAATAACTAAATTTTTCATTAAACAATCCTTTTAAATTTCTTTGCTAATTCGTATTCCGAAAATGAAATCATAGTTGGTCGACCATGTGGACAATGATATGGATTATCCAGCTCCAAAAGGTCATTTATAAGAGTTTTAATCTCAGGTAATGATAATTTGTTATTACCCTTAACAGCAGCCTTACAAGACATGGATGCAACTCTCTCAACTATTATATCAAAAGAATCAGAAGCCTTGTATGACTGACAATCAGCAAGTGCCTCTAAGAAAAATTGTTTTGGATCTAAGCTAAATAAATTACCTGGAACAGCTGTGATTGCAAGCTCATTGCCACCAAATGACTCTACTCTATATCCCAGACTCTCGAAGGCATCATGATATCTTTCGTATAAAAGAATATCCTGCTGTGAAAGAGAAATAATAACTGGTGGACTAACCATCTGAGAAGTCATTTCTTTATTCTTCAGACGAGCCATAGTTTTTTCAAATAATACCTTTTCGTGGGCAGCATGCTGGTCAATTATATACATATTTTTATCGTATTCAATAATCCAATATGTATCAAAAACTTGACCGATAATTTTATGTTCCTTAACTGCCTCTCTAGTAAGGAAACTAATCTGTTCGTACTTTTCACCACCACTATTCTTCTCAGCAAACTTTTTCTCATAAGGAGTATCTTTTCTGATTTGACTAGTGATACTTGCCTTGATAGCCTCAAGTCTATTCTTTTCGAATGGTTCTGGTAGCTTAACTGGTTTGATCTCCTGTTCAGAAAATGATTCTGATTTATAATCGGCAATTAATTCATCGCTACTTGTATCAAGAGGAGTAGCTTTCTCTACGGAGAAACTCTTATTTACAGATGTAGCTTTTTCAATTGGCTCAGGAATAATTGTATTGAAAGTATTGTTAAATCTAGGCTTTTCCTCTTCTACCTTAGCCTCAACAACATCTTCTCTTCTTCTGAGGCGGCTATTAATAGCCTTTGTAAGAATCTCGCATACTTTGAATTCATTTTCAAAACGAACTTCTTGTTTAGTAGGATGAACATTAACATCCACAGCACCATCAATACAATCGATGTTTAATACAAAAAATGGATATTGATGACCCATCAAAAATCCGTAGTAGCCCTCCTCACAGGCGCGAGAAAGATTATTGCTCTTGATATATCTGTTATTTACAAAGAAATGCTCAAAAGCTCTGTTTCCTCTAGCTATAACAGAAAGGCCAATATATCCTGTAATAGAAAAAAGCTCATCCTCATAACTAATATCTAAAATATTAGCTGCAATCTGGCGACCATATATCTGGTAGATAGTATCTGAAAGGGAACCATTGCCAGATGTCATCAGCTTTTCCTTGCCGTTAATTATAAGCTTAAATGAAATCTCTGGATGGGATAAAGCAAGATGCTCTACAACATCAAAAACATAACTGCCCTCAGTGCTCTCTGCTTTTAAAAACTTTTTTCTAGCAGGAGTATTGTAGAATAGCTGCCTAATAATAAATGTTGTTCCATCTGGGGCGCCAACATCAGAAAGTGATACTTCCTTGGCACCTTCTATAATGTAACTTGCTCCAAGTAAATTATCTTTAGTCTTTGTAATAAGCTCGACTTTTGATACTGCCGAAATCGAGGAAAGAGCCTCTCCTCTAAATCCAAGAGAATGGACGTTATTTAAGTCCTCTGCATCTTTGATTTTGCTGGTAGAATGGCGAAGAAATGCCACCGGAATCTGGTCCTTTTCTATGCCTACTCCATTGTCTGTAATTCGAAGATATTCAATACCTCCACCTTTTATTTCAACAGAAATAGCTGTAGCACCAGCGTCGATACTGTTTTCAATAAGTTCCTTGGCAACGGAAGCTGGTCTTTCAACCACCTCCCCTGCAGCAATCTTATCAATTGTCTCTTGGCTTAATACATTAATTTTTCCCATTATTCATTCACCTTATTATGATACTCAAAGAGAATATTCATAGCTTCGAGAGGGGTAATCTGAGTTATTTCAAGATTCTTTAGCTCAGAAATAATATCAGCTTCTTTTTCTGAGAAAGTAACCCCTGCCATATTCTTAATTTTCTCTTCTATGTGTTCCTGAATAGCAATTTTATCTGTTACCGCAGCAATATCATTTTCATTTAATGAATTAACAATAGTACGTGCTCTTGTAAGTACCTCCTCAGGTAAACCTGCAAGACGAGCTACCTGAATACCATAACTCTGATCTGCACCACCAGGAATAATCTTTCTAAGGAAAATAATATCCTCGCCCATCTCTTGAACTGAAATACAGTAATTGTGAACGCCCTTTATCTGACCTTCTAGCTCAGTAAGCTCATGATAATGGGTTGCAAAAAGAGATTTGGCTCCAATATTGTAAGCAATATGCTCCACAACTGACCAGGCAATAGAAAGACCATCATAGGTAGATGTTCCACGGCCTATTTCATCCAAAATCAAAAGAGATTTATTGGTGGCATTATTTAAAATATTAGCAACCTCATTCATCTCTACCATGAAAGTAGATTGGCCAGTAGATAAATCATCTGATGCACCAACACGAGTGAATATACGGTCAACAACGCCAATTCTAGCCTCTGTAGCTGGGACAAAGCTTCCAATCTGGGCCATGAGGACGATAAGTGCCACCTGTCTCATATAGGTAGACTTACCTGCCATATTAGGTCCTGTGATGATGCTGACTTGGTGATTGGCATTATCCAAATAGGTATCATTGCTCACAAACAGATCTGCATCCATCATCTTTTCGATTACCGGATGTCTGCCTTCTTTTATATCGATAACACCTTTTTCATTGAGCTTTGGTCTAACATAGTGATTTCGCTCAGCAACTAAAGAAAGACTTGCTAGTGCATCCAGTTCTGCGATAGCTTTTGCAGTATCTTGAATACGGAGGATTTGTTCTTCAATGTGCTCTCTAATCTTACAAAATACATCGTATTCCAAGGTGGAAAGCTTATCTTCCGCATTTAATATCGTATCTTCCAGTTCCTTGAGTTTTGGCGTGGTGTAACGCTCGGAACCGGTCAAAGTCTGTTTGCGAATATAGTCTTCCGGCACCATATCCTTATAGGAATTAGTCACTTCGAAATAGTAGCCGAAAACCTTATTATATTTGATACGTAGGTTCTTTATACCGGTACGTTCTCTATCTTCTTCTTCTAAATTGGAAAGCCAGTTTTTGCCTTCAATCTTCGCGTTGCGAAGCATATCAATATCCTTTTGGAATCCATCCTTGATAATGCCGCCTTCTCGAATGGTCAAAGGAGCATCCTCTAAAATCGAATCCTCTAATAATTGATACAGGTCCTGCAATGGATCAATTTGGTCTGCAATCTTACACAGGAGTGGACTTTCAAATTCCTGCATAACGGTTTTGATTGGCGCCATCATTTCAAAGGAATTCTTAAGAGCCAGCATATCCTTTGGATTTGCAGAACCAAAGGTCACTTTACCAAGAAGTCTTTCAAAATCGTATACCGGATTGAAGTACTCTCGGATTTCATCTCTGCTCATGGATAGCTTACAAAGTTCCTGTACGGCATCCAGTCGT